>FWPV01001061.1_pt1 | contig 72343 bp, 58 predicted proteins | sample 2228371 | NCBI WGS metagenome assembly FWPV01 (sample SAMEA103939776, study PRJEB20133) | metagenome
ACATGATAACATGAATTTTCAGTCATTTTGGTAGTATTGCACTGGGAAATGTCCGAACTTATGTCCTAAGATCAGGATTGTATCTTGACATATAAAGGCGTTAGTGTTATACTTTTTTATGGAAATACTTTGAAATTTTTATCTGTGGCATTTAGGTTTTGACATTAGTAGGGGCTAGTGGTGGAATGGCATACACGATGGACTTAAAATCCTTCGCTCTCCATGAGCATGAGGGTTCAACTCCCTCCTAGCCCACTTAGGGCAAAGCAATTTTATCATTAATATAAATTTTATCGCGGGGTGGAGCAGTCAGGTAGCTCGTTGGGCTCATAACCCAAAGGTCGAAGGTTCAAATCCTTCCCCCGCAACCAGTCATTAATTATTGAAGGCATCGTGATTACTACGGTGCCTTTTTGTTTAAACTGTAAAATTTGTAACCACAGGAGATAATTTTTTTCTATGAAAAATAGACTTATGACACCGGGTCCAGTGCCTGTTCCGACGGATTCTTTATTGGCTATGGCTCAACCGATGATCCATCATCGCACCGAAAAATTTGAAAAAGTTATGGATGAGCTTCCAGAACTGCTTAGATACGTCTTTCAGACCAAAAATGATGTATTAATACTCACTTCATCAAGCACAGGCGCTATGGAAAGTGCAGTAGTGAATTTGCTTTCTTATGATGATCATGCATTAGTAATCAGCGGAGGAAAATTCGGCGAAAGATGGGGCAAATTATGCAAAGCATATAATGTAAACTTTGATATTATAGATGTAAAATATGGAGACGCAGTTGATCCAAGATTAGTTGATGATAAGTTAAGCTCAGATCCGTCGATAAAATGCGTTTACGCAACTCTATGTGAAACGTCCACTGGTGTTACACATGACATAGAAAAAATAGGGGAAATTGTAAGCAAATATGAAAACACGCTTCTCGTTGTTGATGCGGTAAGCGGACTCGGTGCAGTAGACCTGAAAACTGATGATTGGAATGTTGACGTCGTCGTTTCTGGTTCACAGAAAGGGCTTATGACTCCGCCAGGATTAGCATTTATTAGCATAAACGACAAAGCTTGGGAAGCAGTTGAAAGATCAAATCTCCCAAAATATTACTTCGATCTCAAATTGGCTAAGGAATCTGCCAAAACCAACCAAACGCCTTGGACTTGTAGTATACCATTGATTTTGGCTTTACGTGAATCTTTGGTTAAAATTAAACAAGAAGGTCTGGAAAACGTCTTGGCAAGGCATGCCAGATTAGCATCTGCAACTCGTGCTGGTGTTCAAGCTATTGGGCTTGAATTGTTTGCATCATCTCCATCAAACGCACTAACCGCAGTTAAAGTTCCAAGCGGAATTGACGGAAAAAAATTCATCAAATACATAGAAACAAGATATGATATAACCTTTGCTGGAGGTCAAGAAAGCCTATCTGGAAAGATATTTCGCATTGCTCATCTTGGTTATGTTGATGATATCGATATAATTTCAGCCTTGTCTGCACTTGAAATGTCTCTGCCTAAATTCGGATATGACGTTCCCTTTGGAAAAGGTGTCCGCGCAGCTGAGGAAATATTATCAAAAGATTAATTTAAGCTCAGTAAATATCAAAGAAACCATAACGACTATGAATACAAAATATAAACTGATTGATCATACCGCGGATATCGGCGTAATTGCCTATGGCAAAGACCTACCCGATTTATTTGCCAATTCTGCTTATGCGATGTTTGATATTCTTACAGATGTGCATAAGATAGAAAGCAATAATAGCTTTGAAGTCCAGATATTAGCCAAAAATTTGGAAGAATTACTTGTTAATTGGCTTGATGATCTTTTATTTCGCCATGAGACAGAAAGAATTATCTGCGATCGTTTTGTTATAAATAGCTTGGATGACCAAAGTCTATCTGCAACCGTTTTTTATGAAAAAATTGATCGCAAAAAACACAGGATTAAAACAGAAATAAAAAACGTCACATACCATCAATTAGAAATTAAAAGGGTCAGAAACCGTTGGCAGGCACGGATAATTTTTGATGTGTGATAAGCTTTTTATCTGAATGTTAACATTCTTACTATATTTCAGTTTATATTTCGTAAGAAACCCGTTCAAGAATGGTTAGCTTTAATGATTCTGAAAGACGGTTGAAATATTCTGAATATCCGCCAATTCTGATGACCAAATCCTGATACTTCTCTGGATATTTTATCGCATCGCGTAAAATTTCCTGATCAACCACATTTATCTGCAATTGCATTCCGCCCATATCAAAATAGGTTTTAATGAGATTTTGAAGCTTAATACGATCTTCCTTTGACGAGAAAATTCTCTTGATGAATCGGATGTTTACAACGAGCGTTCCCGGTGCAAGATAATGTGGAATTGATGCGACACTTTTAAGCATAGCAGTAGGTCCTTTACGGTCTCGTCCTTGAACAGGTCCTGCAGAATCAGCTAATGGAGAGCCCGCAAAACGACCATCAGGCGTTGCGCCCACAGGCAAGCCAGCATCTGCATATGTGACAAACATAAGACACGAAGCTAAGAATTTTCCACCACGCCAAGGAGCATAACGCAAAAATTCCTTGAATACAAATTCAGCGATTTCTTTTGCTATTTCATCTGCGAAAGGGTCATCATTGCCAAATTTCGGGCATTTTTCAAGCCTTTTTCGAAGTGCCTCTTGACCGTCAAAATTGTTTGTCAGAGAGTGAAGAAGTTCTTTTCCTGTTTTCTCTTTTTCTTCAAAAACAACCTCTTTAATAGCGGACAATGAGTCTATGACGTTAGCCAATCCAGCGACATTGATGACGCTCCAATTATACCTTGCCCCACCTGCGTTGAATTCTAAGCCTTTATCAATGCAATCATCTATCAACAGGCTTCTCATCGGTTGTGGACGAAATTTAGCCTTGACGTATTGATCTGCGTTTACATTATCAACGATATCAGAGATGATTCTCGCTACATCTTTTTTGTATTCAGCTATTAGTTCATCAAAACTGACAACATCAGCAAGGTGATCATTCAATGTTTGGACGAGTATTAACGGCAAGTTGATACCCGCATCAAGAGAGCCGACATTTGATCGTCCATGGATCATCGTCTCAGTGCAACCTCCGCCATTGTGCCATCCAAGGTCTTCTTCTTGTATACCAAGATGCGACTCTCTGAGAGATCGCAGATATTCTTCCTCGTTATAGAGTGCTGGCAACCCACATCCTGTTGCGATTGCATCAAAAGCATAGTCCCATACTTCTTGTGGCATATCTCGTCGAATGTGTAGTTGTAAATTAGGGCGTCGAATATTCCTTGCTGATTCAAGACATGCCAAGGTTAACTCGTTGTATGCAGGTTCTCCATTGGGGGCGGTTCCTCCAATACCTGCGCTCCAACCGTTATTTGCGTCTACGTTTTCCCATAACTGCCTTATCAAACGGACTGCCTCTTTATATGTTGTCTTTCCTTCTCTAATGTCTTTTTCATAATACGGAAAAAGTTCCTGATCCACGCGACCAGAGTTATCGCAGTCATCAAGGTAATAGACAAAATTATAAACAACGACAGACTCAAAGAAACTTCTAGCAGGTTTAAATGGCACCTGCATATATGCTGATATAAGCCTTTGTCTATTCAATTCAGGTTCAACATCGTCAAAATGTAAGTTATTTAGATATTCAAGGATATGACGATGCCAGACCTTTATACCTGTGATAACATCAAGTAGACCAAGGTAAAAATCTATTTTTTCTCTATCATTTCGCTTTTTCGCTAATATTAGCTTTTCATCGATCCTTTCCGAATAGCGTAACAATCCTTCCCTTAACACACGACCATAGTTAGGAATGCTATGGGTATAGCCCCTTCCTCCGACGGTATGTGGTGTTCTTATCACATTAAGGCGAGATTCTATTTCACGCATACAATCTCTTAAAGATTCAAGAGTTAGTCTTTCGTCATCGTTACAAGAGGAAAGCTTACTATTCAATTCCCATTCATTATAAGACCACGTAAACGAATAGTTTGGAGTAAGTATGCGGTCTTCATTGCCTGTCAATGCGGGTCCATTTGGGAATAGGAGTTCCCCATTGTAAGTTGGGATAGAACGATTTTCAAATCGCCTTCTGACAGCACGAGACCATCGCCTCATCGGAGAAGCATAAGGCTCTTCAAATAGACCAGATGCGAAGAATTCACGAAACTTCGTCAAAATATTAACATCTGGCAAACTTAATTCTGTTGATAATTCACCTGTTATCATATCATTTCTTTCTAACGTTCAACTATTTCATTGTAATTGCTTTATCTTTCCCCATGTAGACGATAAACTTACGTTTTTCTTAATTACGGATGGAAAACTTGGATCTGGCAGAAATTTTGATAGAAAAGTTATTGCATTGATCGCCCTGTTAACTCCATCATCCGAATGTCCACCATCAAAAATGACATATTCGTGATCTATTCCAAGCTCTGTCAAAGTCTTGTGAAATTCATCTGCACCATTCTTGAATCCTAGATAATCGTTGCTTCCTACATCAATGTATATGCCTTTCATCTTTTTTAACGAAGAACTGTCTTTTTTAAGCATTGTCAACGGATCAGCTTTCATCCATTTTTGTTTTATTGGCTCAATTACATTTCCAGTTGGATACTCAAATAGTAGATCAACAAAGAACGGCGGGTTATTCAGGTTTGGCGAAAGCGCTGCACTTAGCGCATATATATAATCGCTATATTGCCTTTTTGAATTTGGTCCTTTCATTCCATCGGGATTTTCTTTAATCACTTGCGGGATTATATCTTTCATCATAATTTCAAAAGCCAATGGAGGACTTAATGCTGCAACCGCACTATATATTTCTGGATGCTTCATCGCTAATGTTATTGAACCGTATCCGCCCATAGATGCACCTGCGATTACGCAAGCATCACGATCACGAATAGTGCGATATTTATTGTCAATATAATTTGAAATTTCAATAGCTACATAGTCCTCATAATTACCTATTAACTCTGAATTAAGAAAAAAGCTTCCGCCATATTTATTACTGCCATCAGGCATGACAATTATCATCTCTTTAATTCTTTTGCTTTGAATCAATAAATCCAGCATAAAAACTATGAATTCCTCTGTAACACTGTCGACATAAAAACGTTCAGAGCCGCCAAAACCATGCAACAGATACAAGACCGGATAATTTTTATTTGATGAATCATAATCAGGCGGAAGATATATAACTATATCTCTAATACTCTTATCGCCTAACTTATTATCTTTTAATGACTCACTTGTTATCTGATCTGTTATGATTTTTCCTACACAGAAAACATTTGGCGCGTAAATTCCTGATATTAGAATTGACAAAACAATCAAAGATGTAAACTTGTTTGTATATTTCATAATGCCCCCCAAAAAGGATCGCAAACAACAATAAGTTTTTTACACCAAACTTATTTTAAATTTGCTCCTTACTAGTATATTCGGACAGTTTTTTTTCTAACAAAAATCTTTCACCGCGTCCGATTCGAGGTTCATATTGCTATCTGAATTATCTTTTAACAAGTGATAGCCGATCCCTGCGATCATCGCTGCGTTATCAGTGCATAAAATAGGACTAGGGAAAAACAATTCATATCCTATCTCTTGACATCTTTCTGTGAATCGTTTTCTCAAACCAGTGTTTGCAGCAACTCCACCAGCAACTGCTATGGTATTAACACCTTTAACTTGTGCGGAACGTAATGTCTTTTCGACAAGCACATCAACAACTGCGGACTGAAAACTTGCGGAGACATCTGCAACATTAATAGCTCTACCTTCCGATCTTTCTTTTAGGAGATAGTTAAGTACAGAAGTTTTGAGCCCACTGAAACTGAAATTGAAGTTATGATCCCAGACAAAGGGTCTTGGAAAAGCAATAGCTTTCGGATTGCCTTCTTTTGCTAATCTATCGATTATAGGACCGCCGGGGTAGCCAAGTTCGAGCAACTTTGACACTTTGTCAAAAGCTTCTCCCGCAGCATCGTCCATAGTTTGCCCCAATTTCTCATAATTTCGCTTTCCTTCTCCTACATAAACAAGGTCAGTATGCCCCCCTGACACAACTAGACATACAAAAGGCGGTTTGAGATCATTATTTTCTAAAAAATTAGAATAAATGTGTCCTTCGATATGATTTACACCAACAATTGGCAAGTTTTTTGTGTATGACAGGGCTTTTGCAATTGATATACCTACGAGAAGCGAGCCAATGAGTCCAGGACCTTGGGTTACAGCAATTCCGTCAACATCATCTAACGATACCTTCGCGGTTTCCAAAGATTGCTGTATTACAGGAACGATGTTCTGTATATGTTTCCTTGAAGCCAGTTCAGGGACAACTCCTCCATATTTTGAGTGAATGTCCATCTGTGATGCAACTATATTGGAAAGAATCCTTTTTCCGTCTTCTACTATTGCCGATGCGGTTTCATCGCAAGATGTTTCTATTCCTAGTATTAGCATAAATATCAGTTATAAAGTTTAAGATTTTAAAATCACTTATAGTTAAAAATTCTTTTTCGTTATAGTTTTGCAAGACCTGATTTTAGTTGTTCAATAGCTAGTTTTATTATGGGATCGAACTTATATTCGTCAATATCGTTTTTTGTCTTCTGCGCAATAGCAAGCTTTATCAATGATTCATCCAGTTTAATATTTTCGTTTTCGAGCTTCTTAATTAGATTTCTAAACCTTTCTTTATCTTTGTTATTTCCATTAGGGCTGTCAATAACTTCTAATATATTATCTCCTGACTCTTTAACGAATTCTTCTAGATATTTGCTACTTACGAGATTTTGATATGCTTTTAGCTCATTAGCGGACAGGACAGGTCTTTTAATATCGGGCTCTATTCCGACTTTGTTTATATTTTTCCCACTTGGAGTATAATAATACGCAACAGTCAACTTTAATCCACACTTTCCATCAACCATCGGAAATATCTTCTGAACCGAACCTTTGCCATAAGTTCTTTCACCACTACCGATGATAAGCCCTCTTTTATGATCTTTAATGGCACCGACAACGATTTCTGATCCGCTAGCACTCCATTTGTCAATAAGGATTACAAGGGGCAAATCTGTATGACGTAGACCTCTTGATACTTTATATTCTCTATTATCTTCGGGATTTCGCCCTTTGGTAGAGACGACGACCTGATCTTTTTTTAGAAACATTCCTGCAACATCTATGGCTGCGGATAATGTCCCTCCAGGATTTGACCTAAGATCAAGAACAATACCACCAACATTCTTATCTTCAACAGCTTTTAAAGTTTTATCAAAGTCTTTGGTCGTAGTATCTGAGAACTGCACTAGCCTTATGTATGCGATGTTGTCGATTATCTTATATTTGACCGTGCTTATTTGAATCACATCTCTTATAATAGAGAAATTCAGCGGTTCGTCCTCATGCTCTCTCTGAATTTTCAGATCAACCTTGGTCCCAGGTTCTCCTCTGAGCTTTCGTTTTGCATCATACAAACTTATGCCTATAGTAGATTTGCCATCAATTTCCAATATCAGATCGCCTGGTTGAATCCCTGCCTTATATGCTGGATTGCCTTCAAATGCAGATATGACTGTCAATTGATCGCGACCATCTACCTTAGTCATTCCTATCTCTATACCTAGTCCTCCAAACTTTCCTGTTGTATCGTCCATCATATCTTTATACATATCAGGATTCAAAAACTGGTTATATGGATCATCCTCGTCTAGTGATTCTACCATACCTTCAACAGCACCGTATATAAGCTTTTCTTGATCAATACTTTCTTTGTTTCTGTAATTATCTGTAATTAATTGTATTGCGTCTTTGATTAAACTGAAATCATAAGAAATAGATCGGTTATTTGAAGACTGTGTTTTGCCAATAGTATGCCCGATCATTACAGCGGATATTAAGATTATTACCTGAATAACGATGATTGTATAAACAATTTTTTTGTTCAAAGATAAGTCTCCTCTGTTGATCAAGTTCTATTATTTAATAACAGAAAATCTTACGAATAAAAAATTAATCAGACAGCAATGGTCTGGTAGGCAATGCGTCTGTCCCACGCCATACTTCAAAGTATAACATAGGACCTCTAAGCGAGCCCGTATCGCCGACTTTTCCTATTATCTGACCTTTATTAACTGTTTGACCTACTTTTACCAATATTGTTGACGCATGAGCATATAAAGTTCTATAACCGTTTCCATGATTTATTATGATCATCTGTCCAAATCCCACACCATCAAACCAACTTGCATAATCAACTATTCCATCTTTAACACACTTTATATCTGTCCCATAATCAGCCTTTATTGTAACCCCTTTCATTGACGGTGCAGCATTCTCTATCACCTGTCCTTTTACGGGCCACATAATATCTACCATACTACCTGCAGACAGGTTTTGGTATGGTTTTTTATTCATATCTCTTTTGCCAACATTTCTTCTTTCTTGTTCGTCTCTGAGTTGAGCTATAAGCCTTTCTAATCTGTTGATAGACGATTCAATTTCCATCTGTGCCTTTGTTAATTCTGCCTTTGAATTTTGGACTTTAACTAACACATTAGTACGTTCTTTTTTCTTCTTTTCTATTTCATTTTTTGCCTTTTCAGTGAGGTCTTTATTTTTGGCGATCTCTTGCTTTTTTCGCTCTACCAATCCTTTTCGGTAAGTCAATTCCTCTTTTTGTGCTTCTGCTTTATCTAATAAGTTTTTGTCAGCAGTTGAGATAGATGCCATATATTGATACTTATTAGTAATTTCTGAAATATCTCTACCTGATGCAATCAAACTGACATAGCTCAGACGCCTCTCTTGATAGCCCAACATATACATAGCACGTAGACGTTTATTTAACATCGTAAGTGTCTTTTCGTATTCAAGTTTTGCACGTTCTAAATTGTTTTCTACTGTTTTCAGCTCGGTTTCGCTTTGTTCTAATTTACGTTTTTGAATTTCAAGTTCTTTCTCTTTTTGGCTTATTTGTTCTTCTATCTTTTTCAGTTCGTTAAGTAAAGTTTTCTCTTGCTTTAAAACACCAGACTTTTGTTTTTTTATACTATCAGCTTTCTTTTTCAGTTCTTGCAATTGCTTTGTTGTTTGGCTTATGTCATCTGATAAACCATCTAATGAAAGAAAGAACATAAAGCATCCAAGCAAAGGCAAAAAAACAATTAGATGCCTTTTAGGCATATATATTTCACCCCTTTTAAACCAGTGTAAAATTAAACTTACAATTTTTCGTAAAAACATCATAGCAAATATTTATAATACTCTCTTTGATAGTGTTTGTCAACGCCTTTGTGCTACTGCAGTCCAGTTCAAATTATTGGCAAATAGGTATTGCATAAAAAAAACAAAAAAAGGATACTCTACCTCAATAAAGTAATAATTTAAAACAATAACTTTAAAATCATAAGTCATCAATAAGCATCAAAACGATATATCACAGATAGAAGATAAGGTTATCTCAATGTATGCCAGAGGGATGACTGTCAGAGATATACAATCACACCTTGAAGAGATATACGGAGCAGAGATATCACCACAGACCATCAGCAACATGACCGACAGGATATTGCCATTACTGGATGAATGGCGTTCTAGGGCATTAAAGGAGATATACTCAATAGTATATATAGATGGACAGCGATTCAAGGTTCGTTCTGATGGGACAGTGAAAGAAAAGACGGTTTATACAGTTCTTGGGATAGACATAGAGGGTAACAAAGAGATACTAGGTCTTTGGATATCTAATTTTTATTATCTTACCTTTAAATGCTAGATACAAACCAAATGATATTAGCTGAATAAAATCTTTTTATTCAGCTAAAAATCTACAATTATCAGACTTTAATAAGCAAAATAAGTTTGGTCGTCACTATTTTGGCATTACTGCTATTACGGCGTTCCCATAATACTACCTCCAGTACTACATGTGCCTGTTGCTACAGGTCCATTTTTACAAGCAGGATCTTCTGTATCTGGATTGGAACCTAATGCACAGTATCCAATTGCTGTATCAGCGATATTCCCGAATGATGCGAGATACGGTTTAGTCCATTTTAGCTTTTTATTTTCTTTTCGTCGCATTTTTTATTACCTCCCCCAAACATATATAAGTTAAAAAATGAGTGATATTAACCAAATAGAATCCTTATGGTCATCCAACCCAGCTATCACTTTTACAAAGATTTTGACACAGGACATCAACGTTTTATAACAAGCTTTTTTGTTTGAGAAAAATTATCCGTCAACAATGTGTAATAATATATTCCGCTACTCACCATTTCCCCGGATTCGTTTTTCCCATCCCAATATACCGCCTTTGATTGATCTATGTATTTGCCGGCAGGTTTATATCCCAAATCCATAACACGAACTATATCTCCCTTCAAAGAATGTATCATAATTTTTACTTTCGTGTCAACAGATAACTGATATGGTATCCAAGTCTCTGGATTACAAGGATTGGGATAATTTGAAAACAATTTTGTTTTGTCTAGTGTATTTACTTTTAATTTTGATATTATTAAATCAGGACCTGAATTTTCTATGACTCTCTCTGAATTTATATAGTCAAAAATATTTGGAGGCAGGGGGATAGTGTCATTATATAGTTTTTCAGACGTGGAATTCATCAAACTTTTTTGATTTACCGGTGGCGCTTGTGAAGGGCAACTCATGCTCAATGTGCAATCCTCAATACAACCAGCCATATAACCGACCCCTGTTTCTATCGTTGATGCCATAACAAATTTGTTTTCACTATTAATATATTTGACAACAAGCAATAACTTGCCAGGTGGGTCTGACGTTATATTGTTTCTAGGTATATTACAAGGCAAACTGCCTAGTGTATTCCATCCATATTTTGCTTCACGAGAAAAGGAGTTTCTGGGGTAGTATTGTAGTGAGAGTTGAGTATTGCTAATAACTCCTACAAAATAGCTCTTGCCAAACTCAATACTATTTACCATTACATATTTTTGCTGTGTTGGATTGTACTCAACAACCAGCAAAATATTTGGATTCTCACTTTTGATTGTATTCCAACTAGTTATGAGAGGTTCTCCCGGACAGGATATACAGTTCCAACCGTAATATAGGTTGTATATAATAGTAGAAGGCGGATTAGAAGGTGGGTCATCGGGCCATGATTGAGCATTTACATAGTTGAAAGCCTGATTTATGAATAAAGATGTTATTGCAAATATAAACGTCAATAATATTTTCAATTTCTTTTTGGCAGACATAACTTCTCCCCTTGAAATCACATCTTTTAAGGATTTAATTAACCAATAAATGAAAAAGATATTTTAACGAATTTCGGAAAAATTTATTCACTTTTAAGATTTGTGCTAGTTATTTTAACATAACCATTTTGTTACTAAAAACCTTATTGCCAGCTTTAATATTGTAGAAATAGACACCGCTAGAAACGGTCTCGCCGAAGTCATTTTTGCCATCCCAATAGATCGCCTTATCCTTTGTTGTATAAAATCCCGCTGGTTTATAGCCCAGTTCAAATTTCCTGACTATTTGACCTGTTGATGAATATATTTTAACCGTTACTTCACTGTCATTAGCTAATTGATAAGGTATCCAAGTTTCGGGGTTAAACGGGTTTGGATAGTTGACGAAAAACTTGGTTTGGTCAGGGATGTATCTTCTTGTTGCCTTCAATACAAACTTTCTTGTGTGATCACGTCCATTAATAAATATATTTGTGCTTGTTCTTAAATCCACTATTCTTCCAAGATCATATTCTTCTACAATTAAAGAATAATCATCGGGGACATTGACAAAATTCCACTGCAAATAACTGTCAATTGACGTAGTAACCTCAAATTCCCATATAAACTGATCTGCAATAAATTCGCACTTTGTAACGTCCATAAATGAAGTTGAGAATGGGTTGGACGGAGGGTTAAAGCTTCCTAGATAATTTTTAATTTCTCTTTTATTTGCGGTAATTTCCAATCTATTCTCATCCATATTATTTTTCAAAGATAATATAACTTTCCACGAGTCTATATCATTGTTAGGAATTGATGGAGGAGCAGGAGAAGCTAAATATTCAATGGAACTGATGAGTATCTCAGCATTGTTGACTGCGGAATATAGCCAAAATCCCTGTTTTGCGGGAATAGAATAAGGCGGATTTTCATAAGAATATCTGGTAACATTGTGATTTTGTGCGTTATCGAAATAAATCAAGCGATTATCTACCCAAAAATTCGCCTTCGCTTGCGTTGGGGTAACCTCTTGATCCAAATATTTAACCTTAATACTCGTATCTGACCAAGCAACAGGAAAATCAAATGGATTAGCTATGCAATTCCAGCCGGATTTTAAAATAATTTTATAAGGATCTGAGCTATTAACAGATGTTCCATGAATGCTAACAGGTTGGATTGTTCCGTCTCCGATAAATGTGATCCACCAACTCGTAGCTACGTCAAAAGGATCGCCTGAAACAGGAAAGTCTCTAAAAGTCTGTGAGACTTCCCATCTGCCGACAGATGTATTCCATCGCCAAGCGATCCAATTGATTCCATAAGTGCCAAGCGAGCTAAAATTACCTGCCACTGTCTTATCATCAGTTATAACACTAGGGGCGACAATGTTAACGGAATTTTGACTTGATCTAAGGAGGATCGTAATATTCCCATCCACTTGAATAAAATATGGCGAGGATACAGACCCGTAATAACATTTTTTATTGTTTACATCGGTTAACTCTACATAATAGATTATGCCTTTTGTTGTCACTTGGTTTGCAGGGATATTTACGCTCCATGTCCCTTTCTTAAGTGTTCCACTTTGCAATGAAAATCCTAGAGTTTGATAATTTGCCTTTCCTCCCTGTTTGTAGTATAAAATAAGGCTTGATGTGTTAGCGGAAATATCAACGTTGGCGGTTGCAGTAACTACTTGACCTACTTGGGCATCTGGACTTATAGAAACAGTCAAAGGAATACTGTTTAACACTGTTTGATAGGCATTTACACGCTTTGCCCATCCCACATTGTCCGCATAGGAAGTAATTTTTGAAGCAATGTCTGAGGCATTTAATAGTGGATTTATTGACAAGATTAATCCTGCTATTCCGGCGACAAACGGTGTAGCCATGGAGGTTCCGCTCATATTAGCATAAATATCATTAAACATAGTGCTACGTATGCCTACTCCCGGTGCTGCGACATCAACCCAAGTCCCATAATTTGAAAATGAGGCTTTTGCGTCATTTTGATCGCTTGCAGCAACAGCGATAACGCCATCATAAGCGGCAGGAAAATATTTGTTAGATGAATTTTCATTGCCAGCAGCTGCTACTAATGCACACCCCTTGTTTTTGGCATAATTTATCGCTGTCAAAAGGCTAGATGGATTTGAAGTTGACCCCCAACTCATACTGATAATATTTGCCCCATTGTCAGCGGCATAATATATTCCTGCGATGACATCACTCAGAGCTAAGGACCCGTTCCCTTCGGCATTCTTATAGCCAGCACGAACTGCCATAATTTTACAATTCCATCCTGTTCCAGCGATCCCTGTTTCATTATTTGTGACTGCAGAAGCAATGCCAGAGCAATGAGTGCCATGCCCCTGAAAATCCATCGGATCATTATCTGGTGGACCTATATCTTCGCCTCGAGCAGGTGGCGGATTGTAATTGGAGCTTATGCTTACGAAATCCCAGCCAATTACGTCGTCTATATACCCATTATTATCGTCATCAACCCCATTTCCTGGAATTTCATTGGGATTTGTCCAGATATTATTAGCTAGATCGGGATGGTTATAATCCACTCCCGTATCAATAACCGCTATCACTACATTTGTGCTTCCGTGTGTATGATCCCAAGCTTGAGTTGCCTTTATCTTCGCCAATCCCCATTGAATAGCTGGATTATAATCATTTGGAACATCGCAAGTGTAGAACAAATAGTTTGGGTCAATTAGTTCAATATACTTATTAAATTTCAAAAGCGATATCAAATCTGTTATATTAAACAGTGGTGATATTTTAATGTGATATAAATCTTTGAGTTCAGTTACCTCCTTGGGTATTAGCCTTTTTATTTCAGATATTTTAAACTGGTTGAGAATAAAATCAACTGATTCAATTGATGTATCAACTTTACCGTCTTTTATTTTTGGTTCGCTTTTTAATACGCCTGATTTAAATTTTATAATAGCTTCGTTCGGGACAAAGTTTAATTTTGTAACCCCCGAACTAGCAAAGCCTAAATCAGGATCGACAAGATTGGATTTGGCTGATCTGTCGTCGTTTAGATTAGCATCGTCATCTCGTGAAAATAACTGATAGGGAAAACAAAAGATAAATATTGAGATAATTAAATAAAATATGCTTTTCACAAAATTCTTATGCATTTTCTTGCACTGTTGCATAATCAGACATACTCCCATCTACTCCTTGACAGATGTAAACTCTCCCCATTTTTTTACATCAGCGATCAATACATTTTTAGCTTCAAAACACAGTCTAAATATAAAAATTGCAGGTCTCCTCTACTACTATTATATTACCACGATAATTGGTATCTGTCAACAATTTGAACACTCTGAGCTTCAGACATAAGTTCGGGCGTTCCTAAAATTTTTGAAAAAAATTTTATGACATATCCTCTCTTTTATTTTTTCTATATAGGATGTGTCATTTTTTGTCTAATATAAGCATTTTTTGTGCCATTTCTGTTATCTTCTGTTTTATGGACAAAAACATTACGTTTGGCTTTTCTGGCGAGTGCAATTCAAATTATTGATAAATAGCTGAGTTTAAGACAAAAGTTCGGACAAAAGATAACTCTTATAATATAGAATCTCCCTTTTCCAAAGGGAGTTAGAGGGATTATTAAATTCTTTCTAAATTTCTCTTTAAAAAAGGAGTATGTGTGCTTTTCCGTTAAAAATCCTTGAAAAATAAGCACAAATTATGTAATATAGTTGTAACGGATTCTCAATCATAATCTTGGAAAACTTATGGACAAAAAAATGAACACCAAAATATTGAAAGAATTATTATTAAGCCCAAAATGGTTGGAAATAGAAGATTTGCTTGATACTATCATCGGTGCAAAGATATTATGGGTTGTTACGGAATCGGGTTCGTCACTATTGAAATCAGACGAAAACCATCATGAACTCTGTCGACTGATAAGAAATAATGAGGAAGGGCTAAAACGTTGTCAAAATTTGCAACAGGCAAGGTTTAAGGATGTAAAAAGAACTAAACAGCTTGTCATTTCTTCTTGTTATTGTGGTTTAGTAAATTTTGCCGTTCCAATTATCGTTGACAAAAACCTGATCTGCGTCATAGGAGGAAGATTTTCTCAAACGGAGTTTCCCATGACAATTGACAGATGTGCTATAATTGCGAATACCTGTGGATTAGACGTAAGGGATGTTATCACATTGGCGAAAGGAGTGAAACATTTGTCAAGATCAGATCAACGAAATATCGTCAGTCAGTTATCCTTATTTTCGGGAATGCTGTCCTTTTTGGTTGGATGCTATGATATGAAATCCAGTATACAAGATAAAGAATGATAAGCAAAAACATTATTAATTTAGTTTTCAATATGTTTTAACAACGTTTTGGGGCGTTTTTACGTTAATATTTTTGAATTCACAAATGCAATAAGGAGAATGAAAATGAAAATTTATATTCACACTGATCTTGAGGGAATAAGTGGCATTGACAACATAGACATAATGGCACGTGATCATATCAGACATAGGGAAGCCCTGGAAAACCTTATGCTTGATCTCAATGCTGCGGTAGATGGTGCATTCGCTGGTGGTGCAGACCATGTGACAGTTCTTGATAGCCATGGAGGTGGAAACAATTTCATACTTGAAATGCTAGACAAGCGTGCAGAAAATGATGTAAAGCCAAATAAAAAATGGTGGGGCATTTTGGACGAAACCTATAATGCTACATTTTTCATCGGGGCACACGCTATGGCTGGCACAATAAACGGTTTCTTAGACCACACGCAATCATCTCTAACATGGTTTAATTATTCAGTGAACCGTCGCAAAATGGGCGAGCTTGGTCAATGGGCTATGGTTGCTGGTGCCTTTGGTGTTCCACTTGTTATGGTAAGCGGTGATGAAGCAGCTTGTGTTGAAGCAAAACAGTTTTTCAATCCCGTTGAAACCGCAGTAGTCAAATATGGTATTGGGCGAAATCGTGCAAAGCTCGTTGATCCTGAGGAAGCGAGAGCTAGAATAAGAGAATCTGCACGTAGGGCGATATCAATAATAAAGGACGCACGTCCTTTTGTCTTATCAAAACCAATGGAAATTATAGTTGAATATACAAGGTCAGATTATTGCGATTCCGTAGCTTTTACGAGAAATGTAGAAAGAATAGATGCAAGGACTGTCCGCAAATTGACCAATGATCAGCTTGATCTGTTTCCGTAATAAGGACATTGTGAAAATTAAAATGTTGAATTTGATGGAGGGATAATAATATGGATAGATCAGAAGGTATCGGAGATATTTATCATTCCGAGACCAAATATTACAGGAATCGTTCATCTGGAGGAAGATTAATATTTCCAGATATATCAACATTCTATAAGACCTATCCAAATGCAGAGTTTGTAGAATTGCCTGAACCTGATCTATCCCAAGACAGGTCTATTTGGGATGTAATCCGTAACAGGCGATCAATCCGCCAATATAGCTATGATTCAATATCTCTAAACGACTTGACTATATTGCTTTGGGCTATTCAGGGAATAACTGCGCAAAGAGGAGATCATAGCTTTAGGGCATCTCCATCTGCTGGAGCTTTGTATCCAATTGAAACTTATATAATGATAAAACGTGTTGAAGGTTTGGAAGCTGGAATATATCATTATGACGTATACAAACATAGGCTTGAACTTATAAAAGACGGTGATTTTGGAGCAGAACTTGCGCATGCTGCGCTTGATCAAAGTATGATTGATAAATCTGCCTTAACCTTCGTATGGACTGCAGTTTTAGCTAGAACAAAATGGAAATATCACGAAAGGGCATATCGCTATATCTATATGGACGTAGGGCATATCTGTCAAAATGCCTATCTTGCAGGGGAAGCATTAGGGCTTGGTTGCTGTGCCATAGGTGCGTTTTTTGATGACGAGGTTAACTCTGTTATCGGCATAGATGGGAAATCTGAAATATCTGTGTATTTGTGTTCAATCGGAAAAAAAAGAGAATAGAACAATTAATATTTTTCTTAAAATGAAAAATAATTGAAAACTAAATCTTTGAATGTTATAATAACGTTTGTAATTTGGTCAAAGTTTGAAAGTCAATAATCAAAGAACATACAGAAAATTATTTCAGCAATGAAAATTTATTTGCAATAGCCAAAGTTTTTCAAATTGACCGATAAAAAACAATATTTGGCAGGAGTTGCGATCGCTATGAAAAAGATTTTCGCTATTATCCTATTTTTATTAATAAGTTTCTATTCTATACATAACAGCTTTTGTGGTGAGGAAGAGGATTATACTTTTGCCTACAACCTATATCAAGAATCAGCTTATAGAATGGCATATGAGTATTTTGAGAAGTTTATTCAAGCTTATCCGAGAAGCGATAAAGCAGATGATGCGCGGCTTTTTATGGGCTATTGTGCTTTTCGACTAGGTGAATACTCAAAGGCAATTGAGCAATATAAACGGCTTTTAAGTGACTATCCGACAAGCGAACTGCAATTAGATGCATTAAGGGGTATTGCAGATGCTTGGGCTCAAGAAGGAAAATCAGAGGAAGCCATAAGTGCATATCAAGAGGTCTTGCAGAAGACAAAAGAGCCGGAGTCTGTCTCATTTATTCTATACCAGATCGGCGATTCACTATATAAACTAGGAAAATATAACGAATCTTTAAATTATTTTGACCGTCTGATAAAGGATTATCCTTCTGCAAAAGAGGTAGAATCCGCATCTTATACGAGGGCATGGGCATTATACAACCTAAAACGTTATGAACCAGCAGGACAAGCTTTTAGAAGCTTTGTGGAAAAATATCCTAAAAACCAATTCGCTGGTGAAGCCACTTTCCTTTCAGCAGAATGTAGTTTTGCATTAGGAAAATGGCAAGATGCGATCTCTGCTTATCAAAAAGTTTTAGATAATTATCCAAATTTGAGACAACTATCTGCAAGAGCAACCATAAAGATCGGGCAAGCTTATATAGAATTGAATATGCTAGAAGATGCAAGACGAAGTTTTGATAGATATATGCGAGAATATCCAGAATTAAAGGAAGGTTTAGCAGAATCTCAATATGGTATCGCAGAGATACTCTACACCCAAAAGAAATATCCAGAAGCCCGCTATGAATATGGAAAGATATTAGAACTATACCCAAATAGTCAAGTGGCAGATGATGCTCAATATAGTATCGCATATACTTATTTAATGGAGAAAGATTACACAAAGGCATATAGGGAGTTTAGGCAAGTTCTTAACTATAAAGATACCGAATGGGCAAATGCTGCAAGATTCTATATGGGACAATGCAGATTTCAACAACAGGATTATAATTCTGCTCTGTTGGATTTTTCAAGAGTTGATCCTGCGTCTGAATATGGAGACGATGCGACATATTGGCGTGGTCTGACTCTTTTACAGTTGAACAATAAGAAAGAAGCAATTGAAGCATTCAGTCAGTTATTGAGCAAATATCCAGATAACGAGTTTAAGACGCAAGCATTATCACAGATAGTCAGCTCATATTTTGATATGGGAAAACACGAAGAAGCTATAATTGCAATTGACAAGATTTTAGCAGAATCACAAGATTCAGAGACTCCTGGTGTCCAGCCAGATGCCATTCGTTATTGGAAAGTTGTTTCGCTATATGAAGTTGGAAAATATGCAGAGGCTATTGACAATGCCAAAAGCTTAATTAACGATTTCAAAAAGGGAGAATATGTATATAAATCTCAATTTTATATTGCGGAATCGCTCTACTCACTTAATCGTTTCGATGAAGCAAGACTTGAATATCAAAAACTGATAGATAACTATCCAGAAGGTGAATGGAATGATCAAGCTCAGTATCGTATTGGTCTTGCTTATTTTGGTCAGGCAAATACTATCCAAGACGAATCAGTCCGTCAATCAGCATATAACGAATCAATAAAAGCTTGGCAAAAAGCCATTTTGACGTATAAAAATAGCAATTTGCTCGATAAATGTCAATACTATATAGGTTATGCCTATATCAACCTTAAAAAATATCAACTAGCTATCGACTCGTTTAAGGTTGTGATAAATAATTACTCAAAAAGCGACCTAGTTGACGATGCAAAATATAGGATTGCTTGGTGTTATCACAAGATGGGAGAATACCAATCTGCGATAAAAACAGCAAACGAGATGCTTGCCCAGCACAAAAACTCAGAACTGGCAGATCAAGCTTTGTTCCTTATAGGAGAATCTTATTTTGGATTGAAAAATTATAAAGAAGCGATAGCAAATTATGCTAGGGTCCCAAGAGAATATAATACAAGTCCACTTCGTCCAAAAGCTCAGTTCAAGATTGCTGATAGCTATTATAATATGGAGATGTATGATCAAGCGATTAAGGCTTACCAAGATGTGGTGAACAAATACCCGACTGACGAGCTTGCAGATGATGCCCTTTATTCTATAGCCCAAGCTTATGAACAACAGGAAAAAACCTCTGACGCAATATCAACATATAGGACATTATTAAGGACATTTCCAAATAGCGATCTTTGTCCAGATGTTCAACTGGAATTAGGTAATTACAACTCTTCAAGGAAAAACTATGCACAAGCGATAACTGAATATCAGGCTGTTATTGATAATTATCCGAATAGTTCAGCAGCGCCGATAGCTCAGTATAATATAGGGATAAGTTATAAAGCATTGGGGTCTTATAATCAGGCAATTTCAGCATTTGAAAAGGTTATATCCAAATACCCCACAGACTCATCAGCTTCTAAATCTGCGTTTGAGATAGGGCAGTGTTGGATGGCAAAAGGCAATCAAAATCGGAATCCGCAGAACGCAATATCAGCTTATGAACGCGTTATAAGAGATTTTCCACAATCTGTTGAGGCTGGAAGGGCTTTGTATTCTATTGGTAAGGTATATGAAGAACTATCAGATTGGCAAAAAGCTATTGATGCCTATGATAGATTATCTAGCAAATATCCTGATAATGAGTATTCACAGGATGCAAAGCTTTCAAAAGGATTTTCATTCCATCAATTGAAAAAATATCGTGAAGCTATAACTGTTTATGATCAAATATTGGATAACTCAAGTATATATAAAAGAGATATTGTCGTAAGGGCACAGTTATATAAAGGCGAAAGCCTATACGAGCTTGGTCAATATGATAAGGCGGCAGAGGCATATCTAAGAGTTCCATTGGTATACTCTGATCCAGACCTAGATGTTTATGCGTTATCGAGGGCTGGCGATAGCTATGAAAAGGCAGGGAGGCAAAAAGACGCTGTTACTTGGTATAAGAAAATATTAAAAGACTATGCTGAGCCCGGCGGAAAATATTATAAACAGAGGAAACCTGATTGGAATGAAGCCATAGACTTTGCAAGGAAAAGATTGAAGCAGTTAGGAGAAGGAAGTTAATCAGATGAGATTTTGCAACAAATACTCTTTGCTTTTAGCCAGTTTCTATATTTTCTTCTTTGCAGTAATATCGTATTCACAAGAAGTGGAAAGGGCAAATGAAGATGAGACGATAGACCTTCCGCCAGTCAAGATTGAGATAGTTGATGCGACGCAACTTACTATTCCAAAAGATAAGTTTGATGGATTAAACAGGGCTGATGTAGATTTGTATTTAATCTTAAATCCAAAAGAGCGTCTATGGTATTTGCCTGTTATATCTTCACCTGAAAGGATCAAAGAGAAAACGATCAGACCGGAAAATGATTTTATATTTATGTTATCTGCATATCCCGGTTTACCTGCATCATTAGCCTATCAAATGCTTCTTGTAAAGGGATTTAGTAACTTTCAATTCCTTCTTGATTTAGGAAGAACATCTCTTTTAAGTGAAAGAGCTGGAAAGCTGGATAGGCAGAAGAAAATGAAAGGTCTGACAACTGATAAGCTAGATGGACTTCTTGCGTTTCAAGCCGAGAAAATGAACTTGCGAACAGGTTTAAATTATAGAACGAAAGACCTTAACTATCTTGGTATCAGTGGAATGAGGTATCCTAATGATAGGTCACTGTTTTCTGTTTCATTGGATTGGAACCAAAAATATATTGATAATGTTGAATCATCGTTAAATACTGAAATATCAAAAATGGGGCTTGAAGGTCCCTTAGATTCTGATTTAAGTAATGCAACAGATATAAAAACCAATTTCTCCCTGAGGACATTTTTACCAGTCGCAACTCCGATAGACACTGGACTAAATTTTGAACATTTTATAGGAGATTCCGAAAGCGAAGATTTCAACGAAACAATCGTGAAATTATATGTCCGCGATAATCGCATCAAATTATATCCATTTATATTGGGCGTTGGATTTGAGTTAGCACTTGATACAAGAAAGAGTTCCATTTCCCTAAAAGGTAGGGAAACTTCTTTGTATCCCAATCCTTATGCTTTGTTGACTTCACAAATAGGTTCATCGTTGATATTACAGTTTGGATTAGAAAGATATATACAGAGGCAAAGCCTTGATGAAGTATATATGAAGGGGGACTATACAAGATTCAACCCAAGTCTAGGTCCAGAGAGGACGTGGCATATTCACGCTTCTTTGAGATATAACCTTATGAAAAAATTAAATGCCAAATTTGGCATTTTTGACAAAGAAATAACTGGACTGACAGTATTGGGGGAATCTAAGGGGCTGATCGGAACAGATGGAAGTGAGATCGTTGCTTGGATGCCTGAAACGATGAAAAATGCCCATATAACGGGCATCAATACAGGTTGGGAACTGCTTTTGTTAAAAGACCGTTTAAAACAAAAGTTTGATTATGTTCACGAGATTCAAAGTGAAGATGATCTTATCCTTTATAGACCAAAAGATAAAGGGATTTTAACTTTAGAATATTTAACTCCATACGAAGTCAATCTATCCCTATCAGCAGAATTTTATGGAGCTAGATATGTAAACAAAGTAGGTAAAAAACTAGCTAGCTATATGCTCTGGAAACCAAAGGTCTCTAAATCGTTTAACAAGAATGCAGAAGCATCTCTTGCACTTGCATTTTACGTCGGAAAAGAAAACTATCAGATTTGGGATGGTTATAAGTTGCCCAAAACCACAGTTGATTTAGGAGCAACAGTAAAATTTTAGATGCTAAATTTTCAAAACTATTTTACAAATTACTTAAACTGACAACAGACGGATATGGATGATTTTATTATAGAAGGAATAAAGCAATTAGGTCGCGGTGGATTTTTAATGATCCCTTTGCTTTTTTGCTCTCTGATTGCGCATGCATTAATATTTGAAAGGCTTTATTCACTGCGAAAGGAGAAGATAATTCCATCTCGGTTCGTTTCCAGAATATATAAATTGCTTGAAAGAGGCAATATTGATAGTGCAATTAAAATGTGTGAATCGAAACCTTGTCCGCTTACTAATATTATAAAAATCGGCATTCTCAACCGTGATCTTAGTGAAGAAGAATTAAAACAGGTAATTGAATTTTCATCAAAACCGGAGAAGATCATTTTAGAGAAATACCTACGTATAATCGCTTTTATAGGTGCTGTTGCTGTATTAATAGGTCTTTTTGGGACTGTCTCTGGTCTGTTTTCTTCGTTTTCTGCAATTTTCAAATATGTAAGCAAAGCGGAAACAACTGCTAAAATTGCAGGAGGTGTTTCTGTTGCATTGCTTACAACTGTCGCAGGATTAGCAGTAGCTATACCATGTATAATAGCATATACATATCTATCTCACAAAGTTGATAGTATGATAAACGAGATAACAAGACACTCTATTTTAATAGTGAAGTATCTAACTTCAAAAGATAATATTAGGCAAGAATTAGAAAAAAGCGAGGAATGATCAAATTGGCAGATAGATCAAGAGGCACTATATTATTTGCGGGAGTTTTAATAATAATACTTGGAATAATAAACTCATTTATTGGCATAATGTCAATAATCGGTAGCTCTCCTAATATAACTGTTTTGGCAGTTATCCTTGGATTATTGATGATAAATGCTGGTTTAGCTTGTTCCATTGGTGGTATAGGTTATATCTCACAAAAAAGTTGGGGATCAAAAGTTGCGTTTTACGGTGCGATCGCTATAATATTGACAAGTTTAGCTGGTGTTCGGCAAATAGGTGGCTTTATAATAGATAAGCTGATCGCAATTGTATTGATGATCTCGGCTACATGGGTCATGTGGTATCTTTCAGAGAGAAGGTTAGGGGCATTTTTCATCATTTCCGCAGCTGAACATACAATTTTAGTTCTTATTGTTATTATGTTGATTTACTCTGGTCCTATTGAGGTCGTGCCTGAGGAATCTGTGCCAGTAACATTGGTGCAAACAAAACAGGAACAGGTGAAACCAGAAGAAAGGTTTATCCCTCCCAAGCCTCAAATTAAGCCAGAGAAAAAAGTTGCATTAGAGGATAAAAAGGAAGAAAAGGGAAAACCTGCTGAACCACCTAAGTTAAAGATAAAAAGCACAACAGACACCGATTCTGGATCGCAGGCTATTGCATCATTGCCCAAACTCCCTAAGACTTTTGCTAACGTCCTTGATGATAGCACTGGAAGCGATGTTATATTAAGATCGCCTGGCCCAGAAAGAGGGGTAAAGAGAAATCAAGAGACTGTCCCAGTATTTGACAAAGAAGTAAGCTCCGCTGCGAAGATAGCCAAAAATCCCGAAGCCGGTATCGTGCCATCTTTTGATAGCGGAAAGGGGAAAGGCGGAGTTAGTGTCGGCAGAGATGTAGATTTTATGTCTAGCGGTCAAAAAACTAATATCCCTTCTTCTGGCACTCCGACAGGTGCCGCAAGACCCGGGTTTGTGGGTCCCATCAAAGGAGAATTAGCAGGGCGTAAAGTCTTACGTTATCCTCCTGAACCAGATGTTAAGGGGACAGAAAGTGGATCGGTTACATTGGAAATAGAGGTCGATCCGTCTGGAAATGTTATCAAAGTCAGAATAGTGGAAAAATCTGGAAGCCCGAGACTCGATAGGATAGCAACTGAGTATGTAAAGCAAATCCGTTTTGAGGAACTTCCAAGCAATGTTCAGCAAAAGGTTCAGAAAGGAGAGGTAGTTATAAACTTTGAATTAGTAAGGTAAATGTAGCATAAGTCAGCTACTAATTTTTCCATTTTTTATGTTTATTTACAAACAAAGGGCTATGGAGGAGGTCCAATTATGAGATTAAAGTTTTTAGTTTACTGTTATGTTTCATTTTTTGCCTTTGCGGTTGTGTTAACCGGTTGTTCAACAAAGGAAGGGCTCAATTTCGAAGCTGGGATGAGGGATTTTGAAAATGGTCAATACGACAAGGCAATCAAAACTTTTGAATCGGTCTCAAAAAGCAATAGCAAATATGCCAATCGTGCCACATTCTATATAGGGGAATGCTATAAATTTAAATTTATGTGGGACGAGGCAATAAACGCTTTTCAAAAGGTCGTTGATGCAGAACCAACAACATACCTTGGCGCAGAGGCAAGAAACAGGATATCACAGATAAGGGAAGGTCGTAGAGATGTTGAGAGATTGAAAATTATATATGATAATAATCCTGGAACAGAGGTAGCCGCGGATGCATTGCTAGAATTAGCATCTGTCTACAATAATAAACTAGGAGATTATAAAAAGGCTATTGAAACTTATCAACGTTTAGCGACTGAGTTCCCAGGATCGCCAAAAGCGGCACAAGGTCAGATTGAAATCGGTTATATATATCTCTACAAATTGTATGACTATAATCAGGCATTCAAAGAGTTTGCCAAAGTAAACCTGGAGAATTATCCAACACTCAAATTCCGAGTCTCTGAAATAGAAGATTTAAGGAGACAAGTCAATAAAACTCTTGGCGAAATTGGGGAACACGTTGCTTTTATTAAAGCAAGCCAAAAAATGAAGATCCCAGAGGGAAGAAAAGTTACGGGATATGATATTTATGGAGTAAAACAAGATCAAGTGGCACAGTCCTTTGTCAATATAGCTCTCAAATGGCGTTCACTGAAAAACTATCCGGAAGCTTTGAAGGCTTACAGGATGCTTCTTGATAGGCTTTCACTCCAGCAAAGCTCCGCTGCGGAGGCAAGATATGGAATAGCTGAAATATATATGGAACAACATAGGTATATGGATGCGATAGATGCGTTTAATGAATTTATCACCAAAAACCCAACAAATTATAGACGTCCAGAAGCTATATTTAATATAGCGGTCTGTTATGAAGCTTTAAGGCAATATGACTTGGCTTATGAATATTACAAAACTTATGCTGAGACGTATAAAGATGGAACAAATTTCAAAGGTGCTGAATTGAAAGTCCGTCAATATGAATATGATGAAGATCAAGACGGATTCCCATTTTATAAAGAGTTAATGGCTGGAACATCGGACACTGATCCAAATCAGTATCCTAAGAAATAACATATTTGTAATAAAGTTTGACGGGATTCTTTGAATGTCTTTACAGTAACTAGGCACGTTAGGAATCGGATTTCTATTTACAAGGGCTAAAGCTTTTCTCTTAATTTTCACATTAACGAAAAAATGCAGATATCCGTAAAAACTCTCGTGTCTAGCTACTAATTTGAGATGGTTAATTTTATGAGATTACATATTTTATTTTTATTAATAACCGCAATTACGCTCTGTTTAGCTGGTTGTGGTGCTAATACACAATCTTTTAATGCTTTGCTTGATAGTGTAGCTATACAAATTGATGTAGCTCAAAAAGCAGGCGCAGATCAATTGGCATCTGTTGAATTTAATGAAGCAAAGACACTTGTTGAAAGTGCCAAGGTTGCCCCAAAAGGCAGGCAAAAAGTAAGTCTTGCAGAAAAAGCTTATGCAAAGGCTCTTCTTTCGGAAGCCCTAGCCAGACAATTGTCGATAGAAAGAGAAGCAAATAGGCTTGAGGCTGAATTGAGAATAATGGAAGAAGAAGCTAATAAGATCAAATCTGAAAGGCAAATAGTAGAGGAAGATTTAAAACGAATGATCGCTGAACAGGAAAGCGAATAACATTGTTCAGAGAAAATATCCAACTTTAAAGAATGGAGATCACATTGAAGCTATTTTGGTCTTGGACAGTTGTAATTATCTGTCTTTACGGGGTTGTTTCAATTTCTGGTTGTGCGGTTAATCCCTTGCCAAAGGTTGAATCAGAATCTATCGGAGATTCTATAACAGAAGCTCGTCAATCTATTGCAAACGCAAGGTCTGAAAGGGCTTTTGATTACGCCCCAAAGGAATTTAAAGAAGCAGAGGTTAACCTTCAAAAAGCCGAAGAGATGTTCGCAAAAAGGAGATTAATTGAATCTGCTGATCTTGCTTTTTTGGCGGATACCTATGCAAAAGTTGCGTTGGCTAAGACTCGTGAAGCAAAAGCCAGATATAGAATAGAACGCGCAAAAGATAATAAAATGGAGATCTATTGGAATGCAAAGTCAGATGAAGTGGCAATAGCAAAAGCCCGACAAAAAATAGCTGAACTTGTGGCTTTTGATGCACAAAAAAATTCGGAAATATCCAGTGAATTGGCTGAAATGAAGGTTCAATTGGCAAATGCTGAACAGGCAATAGCCAAAGCGGAAGTTGAAAATAGGCTTGCACTTATACTTAATGCGCCAAAGTATGCCGAACAAAAATATAATGAAGCGGATAAGCTATTGAAAGAAGCAAAACTGGCATTGGCAAGCAGAGAGTTTGAAAAAGCAGTTGTGCTTGCTGACAACTCCGCAAAGCAAGCAGTGAACGCCCAAATAGAAGCAAAAGCTAATATGGATGCTGAAAACGCGGAAATCGCTAAAAAGAAAGATAAAGCAATAATCGCGATTACGAGGGCAGAACTTGCATTAGAAGAGGCTCATAAATCTATGGCTGACCGATATGTCAAAGAGATATACGATCAAGCAGTCCGGGCTTTGCAGGATTCAAAACGATCTTTTGATTCCTCTGATTATGAAAAATCTGCTTCCCTTGCCGATCAAGCAAAGCTTTCTGCATCAAATGCGATTGCGGTTGTAACAACAAGGAAAAAAGAAGAGAAAAAAAGCGAAGAAACCGAAGAAATAAGAGCTAATGCCATGGATACTCTGGCTAAGGCAGAGAGAGCGCTGATCAATGCTTTTAATATCGGCGCAAGCGAATCTGCTAATGATTTTTATAAACAAGCCCAAGATTCAATTGAAAAAGCCAAACAAGCTTTAAATAGGGAGGACTATGAAAAGTCTATATCTTCAGCTCAAGAAGCGATATTCAACGCTAATCTTGCAATCGCAAAAGTTGAACTAATTAACAATTTGAAGAAAAAAAGTGATGAAATAGCAAAAGACCTGATTGATGACGCAAAGGAAATTCCCAATGTGAGTTTAAGAGAAACAGAAAAAAGCGTCATAATAAGCATAGGATTCGATATAACCACTAAAACAAAAACAGGTGAAGAGATCAAGGCAGATATTAAGCCAACTTTGAAATCAATAGCTGAGTTGATTAAAAAATATCCTGATTATAGAGTTATTATCGAAGGTCATACAGATAATACCGGCAACGATAAAACTAATCTGAAGCTGAGCAATGACCGTGCAAATCTTTTATTGTTGCATCTTTCGATTGTTGAAGGTGTGCCACTGGATAGACTATCATCAGTAGGATTTGGTGGTCTTAAACCTATAGCTTCTAATAAAGACGAATCTGGGCGAAAACAAAATAGGAGGTTAGATATCGTTTTCTTAGCTAAATAGTTGAATTCCTCAATTTGAGGACGTTAGCTGTCAAAGGTAATTTAAATGAGAATTAGATTTAATGTTGCAGTTGTAATACTATTATTTTTTTCTTTAACTGTTACAAATTGTTTTAGAACTTCAAACCTCAATATAACTTCCCAACCTTCAGACGCAATAATCCTTCTCGATGGAAAAGAGATAGGTAAAACGCCATTCAAGGTGAAAATCGCGAAAGGTGAACATAAGCTTTCAATAAGCAAACTCGGATATTTGCCGGTATATAGGCAAATATCAATTAGCAAAAGTGAGAGCATAGATTTCAAATTAGAAAAGCATACACTTGAAGATATGGTTAGGGTCCCAGCAGGCGAGTTCCTGATGGGGAGTAGCGATGAAGAGATTAAGAAAGTAGTCAGAGATTTAGGCGGTGGAGAGCTAGGTCCAGATGTAGAATGGTTTTCTGCTGAAAGACCTCAACATAAAGTATATCTTGATGAATTCTACATCGACAAATATGAGGTAACCAATGAACAATACAAACAGTTCATAATGGCTACGGGAAGGGCTACTCCAAGACATTGGGAAGGCGGAGATTATCCAAAAGGGATGGAAAAATATCCGATAGTATATGTGAGTTGGGAAGATGCAGATGCATATGCTAAATGGTTTGGAAAACGTCTTCCAACAGAAGCGGAATGGGAGAAAGCGGCAAGAGGGACTGATGCCCGTATATGGCCCTGGGGAAATGATTTTGACAGGGCTAAATGCAATGTTGAATGTTGGGAAGGCTCTGGTCCAAAGCCAGTAGGAAGTTATCCTGATGGCGTAAGCCCTTATGGTGCTTATGATATGGCTGGAAATGTATGGGAATGGACAGATAGCTTCTATGACCCTTATCCTGGCTCTAAATATGTCTCTCCCGAATTCGGAAAAAAACTTAGAGTTCTGCGAGGCGGTTCTTGGTATCATTATGACAGTCTTGGTCCCATAGGTGCAAGATGTGCCTCTCGCGATAGAGGGACTGCACAGTCTGTATCATATGTTGCAGGATTTAGATGTGCCATTGGTGCTAAAGAGATCGCTACTTCACGATAATTTTTTTGACTTTTGGTTAAAAAATTTTTATTGATAGTTATTTCTGAAAGGAAAAAATATCTATGAGCAAATATGATCTAGCGATAATTGGTGGAGGACCCGGAGGGTATGTCTCTGCAATAAGGGCTTCTCAATTAGGTATGAAAACCGCATTGATTGAAAGAGAAGCAGTTGGTGGGGTTTGTTTGAATTGGGGATGTATTCCATCAAAGTCCCTGCTAAAAAATGCCGAAGTATTAGCTTATGTAAAGGATGCAGAAAAATGGGGCATTACTTTTGATAATATGAGATATGATCTGGGAAAAGCGATGGATCGTAGTCGTCAAGTATCAGAAAGGCTCGTCAACGGCGTCAAATTCCTTCTAAAGAAAAATAAGATTGACGTATATGAAGGTGAAGGGTTTATATCAAAGATAGGACAAGTTGAAGTTAGACCAAAAGGTGAACTGGTTGAAGCCAAAAATATCATAGTAGCCACCGGTGCTAGACCACGGATAATCCCTGGGCTCAAATTTGACGGCGAAGTTATCATCAGTAGTTATGATGCTTTGAAGATGAGAACTGTTCCGAAAAACTTAGTTGTCGTTGGAGGCGGAGCGATAGGCGTCGAATTCGCATATTTTTACCGAACTTATGGCAGTGAAGTTACGATTATTGAAATGCTTCCCCATATTTTGCCAAACGAGGATGAAGAAATAAGCATCATACTTGAAAAATCGCTGACAAAATATGGTATTTCAGTATGCCCAGCAAGCACTGTAAATCAGATAGCAGTTGATAATGGCAAAGCAAAGGTTAAATATACTACGCCGGACGGAGAAAAAGAAATTGAAAGCGAGAAAGTGCTAATATCTATTGGCGTTCAAGGAAACAGCGAGAATATAGGTCTTGAAAACCTTGGCGTCAAAATAGAAAAGGGATTTATCCAAGTAAATGATAAAATGGCTACCAACGTAGAAGGCATTTATGCCATCGGAGATGTAACAGGACCACCGTTGTTAGCACATGTCGCTTCTGCACAAGGGATCCACGCGGTAGAAAACATAGCTGGACGAGAAACAGAGCCATTGTCTTATGAAGATATGCCAAGAGCGACTTATTGTCATCCTCAGGTTGCGAGCTTCGGACTGACAGAAGCACAAGCAAGGGCAAAAGGCATCAAGGTCAAGATCGGCAAGTTTCCATTTTTAGGCAACGGCAAAGCTATTGCCATAGATGACTTTGAAGGTATAGTGAAGCTTGTCGTCGATGCAGAATATGGAGAGCTACTAGGGGCGCATATAATAGGACCAGAAGCGTCGGAATTGCTTGCAAATATAAGGATGGCAAAGCAACTTGAATATTCAGTTGAAGATGTAGGGAAGACAGTCCACGCTCATCCGACACTTTCCGAAGCTATTATGGAAGCTGCACTAGCGGCAGGAGAGGGTGCTATTCACATTTGAAGATGCTATCCATATTTAATAAAAATTTAAATTTTTTGGCAAAAATTGCAAAAAATTCTTAAATAATGCGAAATTATCCGATTTTTCGCTTGACATGCATAATTCGCTATCGTATAATCATTAGAGAAAGGGCATTAAAACTTGTGTCTTATTAGATCATAGGAGGCTCGTTTATGACAAAACAAGATTTGGTAAATGAAGTTGCCAAAGTCGGAATGACAAAAAAGGCTGCTGCCGCCGCGATTGACGCTATGATTGATGCCATAAAGGATGCGCTTGCAAAAGGCGATAAGGTCAATCTTGTCGGATTTGGTAGCTTCTCCGTCAGGAAAAGGAAAGCTCGTGAGGGAAGAAATCCTCGCACAGGCAAAAAGCTGAAAATCCCAGCAAAAAATGTTCCTGTCTTCAAGGCTGGTAAAGATTTGAAAGAAGCTGTCTAAAAATTTTCTTGATTTTGTTGAACAATACCGAAAATTTGATGACTTTCAGTGTATTGAAACCTCTTGACTGTAAGCTTAATTGGGATAGACCCCTATTTTGAGACGTTTCTAGTGTATTTCTTATATACGTAGACTATCGTCTTTATTTTTAGAAAATTAAGCTTACAGTCAGATGTTGTCCATCCTAGTTTCTTCCTATGAATTCCATTTCAAACACCACAAAAGCGATATTTTTTGGGGCAACTGCGTCAATTCTTTGGAGCACCGTTTTTGTCGCTGGTAGATATCTTTGTGACGTTATCAACATACATCCGACACTTGTCGCGTTCCTCCGATTCTTCAATGCCGGCATTTTCTCTATAATATACATCCTAGTTACTGGTAAAACTAAAAACTTAAAAGCCATAATTGAACAGCCTATTACGATCAGTTTACTAGGCTTTATCGGCATATTTGGTATGGGAAGCGCTGTTTTTTTAGCTTTAAAACTAAGCACTGCTGTCGATGTCAGTATTATAATGAACTCAAATCCCATCTTTATCGTCCCGTTAGCAATTTTGATAGGAGAATCAATAACTCCACTTAAATTTATCGGCGTCATTATCGGTTTGTTTGGATGTCTATTAGTGATAAATGGAAGCCTCACTGAATTTGGAATCGTCAAAAGCGAATATCTAATAGGTAACCTCGTTGCCGTTGTATCTGCTTTATGTTGGGCTGTTTATACGATAGTGGGCAAAAAGATCGTCCGAAAATATGGCGGGCTAACTATAACAACTCTTAATATGCTTGTTGGTTCCATTCCGTTGTTTATATTATGTATAGGTCTTGGTCAATTGACTTTCCCACCGTTAAAAGGATTTTTGATCATAGAATATCTTGCAATCTTCCCTACTGCGATAGGTTTTATTCTTTGGTATAAGGCTCTCGAATATATAGATGCAAATCAGTTAGGACCGCTTCAATATCTCGTCCCTGTTGGAACAGCGATAATTTCAACCTTCACTCTTAATGAAAAGATTAAGATTGTTTCAATAGTAGGTATGATGTTGATATTTTTGGGGATATATTTATCAACGATAAGAAGAAATGGAAAAATCCTCTGATATTATGACGTTTGGTGTTTTCTAACTCATCGCTTTGAGATCAGCCACCAACTTACCTATTTTTGTGTTTATCTCTAGCCTCACAGGTATTCGGTCTTCGTCGTTTGTGATCCATAATAGGACATCTTTTGGCATTGATCTAAGCACTATAGTTTTAGTTTTCCCGAGAACTGTCTTAATTTCCTCTGTCCTTAGAACTTGAACAACGACATTATAAACTTTATTACTTATAATAAGTGAGAACTCATATTCATTGCCGACTTCTATCTTTCTTAGCCGAATCAGATATAGCATTGAAAGCTCATCTTGAACGCCACTTGGGACCTTAACTTCAAAACGTCTTTTATCTTTTATTACCTCAGCAATTAGCTTGCTGTCGTCAATATTAATAGTTGTGCTACCGTTGTATTTTCCGTCAATAAGGTGTCTTTGGAACTTTACTGGGTAGAAATTATCCTTTAATACATAGCTTTCAACCTGATCGCTAAATGGATAGAATAAGTAAAAAAATGAGTTAACAGAAGAATAAGATCGGAGATGGTATACCATCCTTCCGCCAATTATTTTCTGATCTTTTATTTGTATAATTTGGCTTCCGGCAGGTATACCTTTGACCTTAACGCTATATTCAAGAGTTTCTCCCGTTCTCAAACTAACTTTGTTTACAGGTTGATTAAGAAGCGGTTGAGCTCCTAAGGCAAACGTTACAAAGACCAACAGAATAAAAATCAAAGTGGATTTTAAGATTAAAGTTTTCCACATAGACTGATCTAAGATTCTATCTAATTTGAGATTCTATCTAAACTTTTATTAGATGGTTTTCTTTGGTGCAAGGTCTGGATTTCCAGGTTGTAGTTGATAAGCCCAATCAAAAACCATCCAAGCGTCTTTCACTTTATTGCCGACCCAATCAATCTTCATATCGGTGATCCTGATCTTCGCATAATGACCGTCAGGCGTCAGAAATACGTAGGTATGACCGACAATTGCTTCAACAAACAATGTCGTAAATCCCTTAGTTGGAGAGACATCTACATCGTCTAAAGAATCCGTATAACCAAGGTCTTGCATTTTAACATCAGTATCTGAATAAATATAAGGCACACTTACTTCTGTGTCAACCCCAAAATATATATCAGTATAATTTTTATCAAAAGCTATAGGTCCAAGGTCAGTATCTGCAAAGCTAAAACCACTACGATTAGGGTCAATTATATAATCCCTTAATTTGACACCTCTACCTTCGGGTCTTGGTGTATCCTCGACTATCTCTGGGCTTAGATCGCTTTCGTTCCCATTATAATCAAATGCAGAGACAGCATAATAATATGTGATTCCGTTTTTAACGTCATTGTCTATGAAGCTAGAAACCTTAGCACTGACAGTTCCAATCTCTTTATAACCTCCGCTCTTTTTATTGCTACGATATATTATATATCCTTTAAGGTCCTTTTCTTGGTTCGGATACCAAACTATCTTCACCTGACCGTCTCCGCTGATACTATGGACACCTCTCGGCGCTGCGGGCGGGGTATCATCAACAACTATAACATCATTAGAGCCTTGAAAAGTGCATCCTTGAAACATAATAGTAACAACAAATATTATCGTGATAGACAACATCCACGCAATTCTAAACATTGTTCGTCACTCCTTTCGCCTTTTATACACTGATGAAAACCTCTTAATTCCGTCAACGATATTTCGCAATATCTATGCCGAAAATATATAAGTAAGCAATTGTCCATATTTATTCAATAATTTGATTCATACTTTTGTTAGTGACCATTGATCGCCATTGTAATACGTCACAATTTTGATACATCAGTGTTGTATTTACGCTATAATCTTATCAATCCATCTATGGATATGATCTATCTCGTCTGAAAGCCTGTTAAGCCTCAATATGTGAATGTCATTAGTTGTTTTTCTTGTGATATCATTTATGATCGTTTTCGAACGCGAAAGATGTTGTCTAATGATATTCCATTGTTCAGGGTCTTTATGTCTTGGGTCAATTTGCTCAGTATATTTGAAGACCTCAGACATATCCATATCTCCATAATGATTCAAGCAAAAATTTTCTAATTCTTGCTCGATGTCAATATCAACATTCCATAAAAGCATTGGATATAAAAACACATTAGGAGATGCAAACTTTAAAAAATAGTCTTTATTTAAGTCTACTGCAAAGGTGCTTATGTTCGGGATATTTTTGTTTTTATAATAGATCAAATCTTGTTGAATAATACTTCCTGTATTTGGGAGCCTACCAGAGAGGTCTTGATAGACACCTCTACCAAATAAAGATGCATCAAGCCAATACCCAAGAACATGTGTCTCTGACGGATCAAATATTTCAAACAAACCATCTATTATATTGGCAACTTCTTTTGAGTTTACATGACATATCGGGTCTGCTATTGAATGAGAAAAGCATTGATGGATATGTGCGATCTCCAAAAATACATTGTCAATTGGTCTAACTTTGTTTGGAATTCCCCATGTTGACCAATACGATAGAAAGCTCATTTTGGCATCGGGTCTTACATCTTTAATGGCTGTTGCCATATCGTTAGTAAATTTTAGTATAATATCAGGAATAGACCAATTATCAGGATTATCGTATAAGCTGAGCGTAACATCTGCGGGCCAAAGAAAAAACTCGTTTATTTGATATGGTAGGTTACTGATGTAATTCTTGACAAGAGCTTTGTTATTTTCTAAAAAACTTTTATCATCTTTTGTATATTTATCGCCGAAAAAATGCCTTCTGACGTTGAAATCCAAGCCTCTTGACTTCACAAGGTCAGATATCTGATGTATTCCGTCGTCTGAATGGAGATGAACTGCATTAAGCTTGGTTTTTGCGGAGAAATCAATCCAATCATTAAATCCGATCTCCCAATAATATAGGACAATGCTTCTATGGTTGAAGGTTGGCGATTCTTTGACGTCAATACCTTTTATAAATACATCATCTAATTTAGGAATAAATTCATTTTCTTTTCCGGGAAAATAAAATCTGACACCAAGTCTGTTTAAATAATCATATACGCCATAAAGCGTCCCTCTTGGAGTTTTTCCACAGATGACAATATTGTCTCCTATATCTCTTATAATGAAACTGTCGTCATTAAGCTTGCCAAATTCTTCTGATATATTTCCCGCGTTATTTGGCAAACAACCGATATAGATAGAATGATCATCCTGGAAATTTGATATATTTATTTGCTTGTCGGTTATAGTTTTCAAGTATCCTGCCATTTCATTAACAGCAAATTTTTCAATCTCATTGGCATACATACTTGATACAATTTTAACATGATTTGACATATTCCTAGCTCCATTATTTTTAAAAAAGCCTATGAATTTTATTGTTTCTTTCCTCTGCTCAATATTGATAGTTCGCCATCTATTACTATATCTTTAAAATTCGGTAATTCAATGACGCATTGACCTCTGAACGGGAATTTTATATCTCCTAGTTCCACAACTTCAAAAGATATTGAGGCAGGATATTTAAATATGGGGGGAAGTCTGTCAATTTTCATCATATAAACTTTATGTCCATCAACGACTTTTTGATCAATAACCCTTACATTTATTTTGCTAAACTCTCGATAGACATATAAATTCAAGGTTATACACTTGCCGACAAACAGGTCTTCGTTGTTAAACTTATGGATAAGCATAAGGAAAGATGAAAAAGTATCTTGGATATCTGGTGGGGTATTGCTGACGATAGTGCTATCGTCATCAAAAGAAGCAACACGTCTGTTTTTACGGTCAAAATATACATTTTCAGTGGGCTTTTTAGACCCATCTTGCATTATTTTATAGACCTCATATCTCACAGGCAAAATGGATATAGGATTTATATATGAATCAAACGTATTTGATTCCCTATACATACGGAGGAATTTGATGATAAAGCTTAAAAACCCTTTTACTTCTGTGACATGAGACCTTACAATAACCGTATCTTGACCTCTTATGTTTTCTTTTCCGATAACCTCCATATTGCCCTGTGCAGACAACCCCCACCACTTGACGGCTAGAGAGAATTTTGTGCCAAGATTATATACTTCAAAGCTATCGCTTTTAGCAGATAAACATAAGGAAAAAGACAAAACTATAATTGTGAAAATACATATAATATTTCTATTATAGAAGATAGATTTCATCTAGATTTTATCAGAATTCACGATGTTGTTAAATTTGATTCGACAGAACTCGCAGTATAATGTTTCTTAACCCATCTATCCAAAGCACCAATTGGATCATTGACGACCTCTTCGGTTACAACAAAATCAGCTTTTCCAGTGTTTCTTTTGATTAAATTGAGTCCGTGATAATAGTCTTCAAGAAGCTTATCACAATAAGCTTTAATATTCATACCTTCTGCTCGTGCTCTTTCATTTATTAATTTAATAGCTTCATCTGAAAACGTTAAGTTGATCTTATATTTCTGTGCGTATTCTTGTTCATATTCTTTTATTATGGTTTTTGTAATAATTTTTTGGTTTTCGCTTGGATCATTTATAAGTTTTTGAAGTTCCCCAACGGGGTCATTGACCATCTCTGGCGTTACGATAAAACTCTTAATTTCGGTAGAAGGTAATTCAAATTTAAACTCACGAAAAACTCTCTCACAGACCGTTGCTAATGCCCTTGCCCCTGTTTTCTCTTCATAGGCTTTTTTGGCGATCTCCATTAAGCTCTCGTCTGAGAACATAACATCAATACCATAAGCTTTAAAAGCCTTTTTATATTGTTTAATTATAGAACCTTCTGAATATTTAAGTATATTAAACAGGTCTTCAACAGACAATTCGTGACAGACAACACGCACAGGCAACCTTCCGACAAACTCAGGTTCAAATCCAAATTTGACCAAATCTGCTGATCTACATTCTTTTAGATAGTCTACATTGACCTTTTTTGATTCAACTTTTGCTCCAAACCCTATACCTTGCTTTTGAAGCCTTTCCTTTATTATATCTTCCAATTGGTTGAATGCTCCGCTAACAAAGAACAATATATGTCTAGTATTTATAGTCCGCTTTTCAACTTTTCCCTTTTTTTGAAATTCCATCATTGCTTGTATTTGTGAGATCGGATCATAAGGCGTATTAAGGTCTACGTCTGTATCTTCCATCAGCTTCAAAAGACCAGTTTGAACGCCTCTTCCACTTACATCCTTGCCGATCAGATTAGCTGCACTTGCGATTTTATCTATTTCGTCAATAAAGACCATACCATATTTAGCTACATCAACATTTCCCTCTGCTTCTGTTACGAGATCACGGATAATGTCCTCGACATTCCCTCCGACGTAACCAGTTTCACTAAATTTGGTCGCATCAGCTTTGACAAATGGCACGCCAACCAATTTGGCTAATGTTTTTATCAAATAGGTTTTGCCAACGCCGGTGGGTCCTATTAAAAGGACATTCTGCTTTGTGTATTCTTCTTCTGCGTCGTGTTTTGAGGTATCTTGTTCTTTTTCACGCTTAATGCATTCTGCAACATGATTATAATGATCACATATAGCTATAGCTAATGTTTTCTTTGCATCATCTTGTTTTATTACATATTTGTCAAGGTATGCTTTTACTTCTTTAGGTTTTAAGTTGAAATTGAAGTTAAATTTGCTTGTTTTGCCTTTCTGCCCTTTGGTCCCATCTTCATTAGCTTCTGGAAATGGCGGTATTACCCTGACATCTTGTATTCCATCGCCATAATTTTTCTTTAAAAATTCGTTAAGCTCTCTTTGTAATTCCTCAGGTGTAGGAATTCTCCCTTTCACTTTATATCGTCTCCTTTGCATAGATTTATAAAAAAGGGACGGACTAACCGTCCCTAGATTCCAGTTTATGATCTGATTTGCTTTCACGGTCGCTTACGTGATCTTCCAAAATCTATAACATGATGATAAGACGAATTATTCCAAGGACGGTTTACTATAAAAATTTTAACTATCCAAACTAACACCTGTAAGTCTTCTATACGCTTCAAGGTATTTTTCCGATGTTTTTTTGACTACGAATTCCGGTAGTTCAGGTGCCGGTGGGTTTTTGTCCCATTTAATCTCTTCAAGGTAATCTCTTACATATTGTTTATCAAAGCTTTTTTGAGGTCTTCCCGGTTCATAATCATCCATTGGCCAAAACCTTGATGAATCGGGAGTTAGAACTTCATCAATAAGGATCAATTTATCATCACAAATGCCGAATTCAAACTTTGTGTCCGCTATAATAATGCCTTTGGATTCTGCAAATTTGCTTGCAGTCAAAAGTATTTGAATGCTTTTATCCTTGACCTCGTTAAAAAGCTCTTCGCCGATCATATTCTCTGCTTGTGAATAATCCAATTCCACATCGTGCCCAGTATCTGACTTGCTAGTTGGAGTAAAAATAGGTTCTGGTAATTTATCTGATTCTTTCAGTCCCTTTGGCAACTTTATTCCACAGATTGAACCCTTTGCCTTATAAGCTTTCCAAGCACTGCCAGAAATATAAGCTCTGACGACGCATTCAATTTCAATGCGTTTTGCTTTCTTAACGATCATACTTCTGCCGTCAAGAATTTCTTTATACGACTCTAATTCTTTTGGAAATTCGTTGAAATCAGCGGTAATAAGATGGTTTTCAATTATACTCTTAGTTAAATTAAACCAAAAAACTGATAACGCTGTCAACACTTTTCCTTTATAAGGTATTCCTGTTGGTAAGACAACATCAAAAGCTGATAAACGGTCCGTTGCAATAAATAGCAACTTGTCGTCAAGATCATATATATCTCTTACCTTGCCAATGCTAAAAGGCTTTATGTTTGTCAGTTTTGTCTCCGTTATAACTTCCATTGTGTTTCACCCCATCTTTAAGAATTGAGTTTATCCTTCCATCTCCTGCCTTCGTATTATCTCGTCTTGTGCTTTTTTACACATATCTATAAAGACAGCGCTATATCCGGTTATCCTGACCATCAGATCACGATGAGCTTCGGGATTGACCTGAGCATCAAGCAACTCTGCGGTATCTGCGACGGACAGTTGGACCTGCAGTCCCCCCATATTAAAATATGTGCGGAGCAATGCGGATAAATGTTCTAATCCCTCTTCGCCAGATACTATACGTTTTTGAATGCGAACATTCAAAGCCCCAGAGTTAAAGCGATTAAATGGTAATTTTGAAAGTGAACGAAACATTGCAGTAATTCCGCGATTACAGGAACCGGGATATGGAGATGTGTTATCACTGACAGGCTTTCCTGCATGGCGTCCATCCGGAGTTGCGCCAAGAGTAGCCCCGGCATGTATATGTCCCATATCGGTAGTCAAACATCGTGTTGCTACAACTTCCTCCTGTGACCCTTTTCTGCTAGCCCGATCAAATTCTCTCGTTATAATATCCAAAATCCGAACTCCGTGAAGATCAGCTCGATCGTCATCTTGACCAAATTTAGGGGCATTCAGACAAAGTTGACGAAGCGGTTCATTCTCAGCAAAATCACTTTTCAATGCTTGTCTTAATTCGCTTATGGTCAACTTTTTTGATTTAAAAATCAATTCATCAACCGCTGAAAGACAATCAATTGCAGTCCCAATAAATCTGATATTTCCTAACAAAGTTGCATATTTCACTCCGCCGAGAGTCCAGCTTCTAGCTTTTGCTATTGTCCCTTCTTGAAAACAATCATCAATCCTAAGGTGTCCTGGTGAAAGAGAATCCCACCTCTTACGTGATTGACGGAAACTTTCAAAACTTCTTTCTATTTCTGATCTTACTGATCTAGTAAAACGTTCGTATATCTCATCAATGCTTTTCGGCTCTTCGCCATCCATTATATTGCTGAGTATAATATGCGGAAGCGACAACGAACAGCTACCAACTGGACGTTCTTTTCCTGGGATATCGGGCCAATTACAACCATGCATTGTATATGTTATTGCATCATCCTTTTCTATACCGGAGTTTATCATAGCAGGAATTACAACTTCATCATTATAGACCATAATACTTGCATTCCTTCGCATTTTATCACAAACAAGCTTCCATATATCCTCCGGCGTATCCTTTGTATATCTAAACACGATGACTGGATTTTCAAGCTCCGGAACAATTTGCTCGATGAAAAGCCTTGTCAGATCATCTGTATTTGTAGAGTTGTCCCTTTTATATCCTCCTAGAACAATATATTGCGGTGCATCATAACTTAGATTTCTTATCCAGCCTGTGTCTTTTTCGGTGCCCCCACTCATCTGGTGTTCGCCTCTACCTAATATCAGGTTGTTTTTACAATAAAAATCCTCTATCAAAGCCCTAGCCTCATCGCGATTTAGCCTTCCACAATGCAAGTCATTTATATATAGATCATATAGCAATTCGTCTAATCGCCCAAAGGTGAGTGTAGGGTTCACAGATCCCATACAACAGTAAACCAGCCCGACTATCCAAATAAGTTGTAAAGCCTCTGCGAAGGTCTTAGGTGGACGATCAGCAACAGCATAGCAATTTTCAGATTGAGAATATAAACCTGCTTCATAGGCAGAATTTGCGTAACGGTATAGATAGTTTCGTAAGGCTTGGTAAACTAGAATAGCGCCATTTAAAAAGTCAAGATGCGGACCTGTTTCATCTGCTTTAATCCGTCTATCAAGCTCTTGTCTAGCAAATTCTTCAAGACCAGATAATCCTTGTTTGATGAGCATTTCCCATGCGAATGTCTCATGTCCTCCATCTAGCATCCACGGCGGAATACCTCGTCCCCATTTTTGGACTGTCAGTTTCAATAATTCCTCGCCTGATTCATCCGGTATTTCTTCATTTATCCGTCCCAATATCAGGTCGTCGCGAGAGATGGGTGTCGATATATTATCAAGCAGATAATAAAGCCCTTTGCCAAGTTGAAGTTGTTGCGGTAAACCTTGGACATATTCATCTGCCATCCAAGTTATATGAAGTCGCTCAATGGTAGCGCTCTTAGTGTCTTTCTCGCGGATGGAGAAAATCGCTTCATTTATTCTACGTCCAGAAGCATAAATATCAATCATCTGATCTTCCTTTCTCAATAATTTTTTCTATATCTCCATAAATTTCAAACAAAACTGAGAAAAGGAAATAATATGGATATGAAAAATGAAAAAATTTATTCCAATGGTTGAACTAATTATATGAAATTGTAAATCAAGCTGTCAAGGCTTTAACTGAGCTAATCTAATTCGAGTTTTAAGCAGATTAAATATCCTTTTGAAAAAGGGAATTTAATCTGATAGGAGTTATTTTTTGTCCGAACTCATATCCAGAGACCAGATGTCTGTTGACAATATATAAGCAATGGTTGTATAATTGTCTACGATGGCAAATCAATGCAGTTTTTCCCATAGAATTTTTTGATCATTTCCTATTATGAATAAAATAGTTCGCATAATCGACGCAAACCTCAATAGAGGAAGAGAAGGATTACGAGTGGTAGAGGACATTATCAGATTCACGACTGATGATCAGAACTTGTCATCGCAGATAAAATCTGCAAGACACGAAATAATTGACATAGCAAAACAGTTACCTATAAATGAGAGTGATCTTTTGTCCGCTCGCGATAGTGTTAGCGATGTCGGCATTGAAATCAGGTCAGATTCGGAAGATAACCGCACAAGTGTTCATCAAATAGTATGTGCAAATATCAGAAGAGCTCAAGAATCAATGAGAGTCCTTGAAGAATTATCTAAGTTATATGATGCCGACGTTGCTTTGAGATTTAAAAAATTGAGATTTAAACTCTACGACATAGAAAAACAGATATTTACAAATCTGAAAAAGGAAGAGGCGATCTTTGATGACACAATTGGAATACGCACGTCTAGGAAAGATAACTTATGAAATGGAAGCTGTTGCCGATCAAGAGGGATTGTCCCCTGAATATATAAGATCAGGTGTAGCAGATGGGACAATAGTTATTCCTCATAATATAAAACGAAATGGCGTCAAACCTTGCGGTATAGGAAAAGGGCTCACAACAAAGGTAAATGCAAATCTCGGCACTTCGCCCGATCAATCAAGTTTAGAAGAGGAGATAAAGAAACTTGAAGTTGCGATCAAATACGGTGCGGATACTATTATGGACCTCAGTACAGGAGGCGATCTTGACAAGATAAGGCGATGTTTTCTAGAAATCTCGCCAGTAGTTGTTGGAAGCGTCCCTATATATAATGCTGCTGTTTCGGCTGTTAAAAATGAAAAATCAATTGTAGATATGACCGTTGATGATATATTCAAAGCGATAGAGCGCCATATTTCTGATGGTATAGATTTTATCACTGTCCATTGCGGAACAACATTAGAAGTCTTAAAAAGGCTTCAATCGCAGGGGAGGATCGCTGATGTCGTCAGTCGAGGAGGCGCTTTTCTTATTGAATGGATGATCTATAATGAACAAGAAAATCCGCTTTACGAACAGTTTGATCGTTTACTTGAAATTGCAAGAGAATATGACGTGACGTTGAGTCTTGGCGATGGTCTGCGACCAGGATGTCTTGCAGATGCTACCGATAGACCACAAATACAGGAGCTAATTATTCTCGGTGAGTTAGCAGATCGGGCTAAAAAAGCTGGCGTTCAAGCGATGATAGAGGGTCCCGGTCATGTTCCGCTTAATGAAATTGAAGCCAATATAATGCTTGAAAAAAAACTTTGCAATGGTGCACCATTTTATGTCTTAGGTCCTTTGGCAACAGATATTGCTCCAGGATATGATCATATAACATCTGCAATTGGTGGAGCGATCGCTGGAAAAGCAGGGGCTGACTTCTTGTGTTATGTAACCCCCGCTGAACATCTTTGCCTGCCAACCATCGAGGATGTTAAACTGGGAGTCATAGCTTCAAAGATCGCTGCCCATATCGCTGACCTTGCAAAGGGCATAAAATCCGCTCTTGAGCGTGATGCTAATATGGGCAAGGCAAGAAAAAATCTTGATTGGAAAACACAGGCAGAATTATCTATTGATCCAGAATTGGTTATGGAAATCAGGGGGAAAAATCCTTCATCCGAAGAAGATGCATGCACAATGTGCGGAAAATTCTGTGCAATGAAAGGAGTCAGAGAGTATTTATCCACATCGAGAAAATAATAATTAAATTGTGAGCAGTTCAAAGTAATGAAGATATGTATTATTATGCCAGGATATAATGAATCCAGGACGATCGGTCAAGTCGTTACAAATGCCCGCAAGATCATTGATGACGTCGTGGTTATTGACGATGGTTCAAATGATAATACCGCTCAAATTGCACAAAATGCAGGGGCTTATGTCATCAGACACGAAATTAATAAAGGAAAAGGTGCCGCTTTACAGACCGGATTTCAATATGCTGTTGATAAAGGTTATGATATAGTTGTCACAATGGACAGTGATGGACAACACGACCCTGCTGATATACCGAATTTTTTAGGCGCGCTTGATAAAATCGGCTCTGGGATAATTATCGGTTCAAGAATGGGCGATATATCCACAATGCCTTGGATCAGAAGATGCACAAATAAATTGACATCTTTTACAGCATCAAAAATTGCCCATCAAAATATAAATGATAGTCAATCTGGTTTTCGTCTCATAACTATTGATGTCCTTAAAACCATAAAACTTGAAACAACAGGTTTTGAGACAGAATCAGAGATATTAATAAAGGCTTCAAAGGCAGGTTTCCGCATTATATCTGTTCCGATAAAAACTATCTACGGCGAAGAGAAAAGCAAGATCAAACCTATAAGAGATACATTTAAGTTTTTACGTTTATTATTCAGGAGTTTACGCTGGTGATAATTCTTGTTACTAACGATGATGGCATAAATTCAACAGGATTAAAGGTCCTAGCCAATTCTATGAACGAGATCGGGGAAGTGTTTATTGTGGCTCCCGACAGACAACGAAGTGCGGTCGGATTGTCCGTAACGCTTGATCAACCGTTAAGAATTGAAAATCTCGGCAATAAAAAGTATTCAGTTAGCGGTATGCCAGCGGATTGTGTTGAACTTGCGTTACATCGGCTAATGCAAGTGCCTCCAGATATTATCGTCTCTGGCATTAATCACGGGCAAAATATAGGCTATGATATTTATCATTCTGGCACCGTCGGTGCTGCAATAATAGGAACAATGTTTGGTATACCATCTATCGCTATTTCAATTTCGAACGGTGCACATAAGGTATATTATGATACAGCGGCAAAGGTTGCTACAAAGGTTGTTCAAACAGTTATCGAAAAAGGCTTGCCAAAAGGGATACTTCTCAATGTAAATGTTCCAAATTTGCCTTATTCCAAGATCAAAGGTATTGAAGTTACTAAGCATTGTAACGCTACCTATGATATAGAAATTCACGATCGCAAAGACCCAAGAGGAAAAGATTATTATTGGGTCGGCGGGGTATTTCAGTTGCGCGGAGATCATTCAAGGACTGACCTAGAAGCCATTAACAAGGACAAAGTCTCTATAACTCCGCTTCATCTTGATCTGACAGATTATAATATGATGCAAAAAATGTCAGATTGGTTTCTTCAATGATCAGTTAAAATTCGATAGGGCTATTAAATGATACAAGAACTACAGACTTTATTGTTGTCAATGACTCCAATAGGAGAATTAAGGGCTTCTATACCGTTTGGTTTGATTGTTTACAAAATGCATTGGTTAAAAGTTTTTGTTATCAGTGTATTTGGAAACCTTGTCCCTGTTTTCTTTTTGCTTATACTTTTAAATCCAGTTTCACATCTTTTAGCGAGAAAATCCCAATTTATGGAAAGATTTTTTAACTGGTTGTTTGAAAGAACTAGAAAAAAGCATAAAAAGGTCATAGATAAGCACGGTTGGTGGGGGTTAGCGATGTTTGTTGCTATTCCATTGCCGGTAACAGGCTCTTGGACAGGAACGTTATTAGCTTTTCTAACTGGAATGAGTTTCAAAAAGGCTTTTTCTGCTATATCTTTGGGGGTTTTCACCGCAGGACTGATAGTTACATCTGTTGTAAAAGCTGGCATAGCCATTGAAAGCTATTTCGGGTGGAAAACACTGGTTATACTGGCACTTACACTGGGGCTAATATGGCTGATATTTAATTTGAGATATAGGATTAAAAGAAAGTTTAATAATGGACGTGAAATACCATAAAACCACATATAATTGATGATCATCTCAGATCACTAAGAACTAGCTTTAATTTTATTTGTGTAAACTCACCATCCTTTAAGTAAACAGAATCCGTCAAGTTATGGTTTTAATGAGATGAAGACGATCGGAATTATAGCAAATTTAACAAAAGAAGGTGCAATAAAAGTTGTCGCCGAAGTCTCAAATTGGTTGAACAATAAAGGGATAACTACGCTTGTCACTGAGGACTGCTCAGTCGGTCTAGATTCCGATCAATGTCTGATAGTGAGCAATAACGAGATCGTCCAGAGTGCTGACGCCTTGATTGTTTTCGGAGGGGATGGCACAATATTGCATGTTTCACATATCCCGGGTGTTACAAGATTACCTATACTGCCGGTCAATATGGGAGGACTCGGATTTTTGACGGAAGTTGGGCTTGATGAACTTTATACCGCTCTTGACAAAATTCTTAACGGCAATTATCAATTAGATGAACGTATGATGCTCAGAGCAAAGCTTGTCAATCCAAATACAAACAAAACAGAAATTGAAAGAATAGCCCTTAATGATGCAGTTATAAGCAAAGGTGCCTTCTCAAGGATGATATGGCTTGAAACATATATTGATCAAGAATATGTGTCCACTGTCAACGGCGACGGCATTATAATCTCTACGCCTAGTGGCTGTACTGCTTATTCCTTATCTGCTGGAGGTCCTATCGTCTGCCCAAGCCTAAACGTTTTCATCATAACATATATTTGCCCTCATACGCTTTCGTTTAGACCACAGATTGTCCCAGCGGAGTCAAAAATTTCGGTCATTGTAAAGTCTTTGCATTCTAACATCCTATTGGCAATAGATGGGCAAGAAGGTTTTGACCTTGTGCCTAATTCAATTGTTGAGATAGATAAAGCCCCCGAAACAATCAAACTTATAAGATCAGAAAAAAGAAATTATTATGAAATACTCAGGACCAAGCTCAAATGGGGCGAAATAATGAAAAACTTCTAAAATCTCTGATAAATGATAATCAATATAAAGGTTTAATATTGGTTTTGTAGCTAAATATTATTATGTTACAAGAACTGGACATACGCAATTATGCTCTTATAGAACGTGTGAAGATCGCTTTTTCAGAAGGGCTTAATATACTTACCGGTGAAACTGGTGCAGGAAAATCAATTATAATCGGGGCATTAGGTCTAGTTTTAGGTGAAAGGTCTTCTCCTGATGTGATAAGAACTGGTGCGGACAATGTTTCTGTTATAGCAACCATTGATGTATCAAAAAGTCCGTCCGTCGGCGACCTTCTTTCTGAAACCAATTTTCAAGACGAAGATGGCAATACATTGATCTTATCAAGGGAGATATCCAAAAGTGGAAGAAATAAATATTCAATAAACTATCAACCTTCTACACTTCAACTTATCAGACAAATAGGCGATAACCTAATTGATATACACGGTCAGCACGAACATCAAACACTTTTTCGCCCTGAAAAACACATAGAGATCTTAGATGATTTCGGCGGACTAAAAGATTTAGCCAAACAAAACCTTGATATATATAACGATCTGAAAAATCTGATGGCAGAGCGAGATTTTTTGATAAAAGACAGGGATGAAAAGCTGCAACAAAAGGAATTGTTTGAATTTCAACTAAATGAACTAAAGAACGCAAGGCTTGAGGATGGGGAAGAAGAACGACTCTCACGAGAAAGACAATTGCTCAACAATGCTGAACTGATATTTGAGCTTTCGGATCGCATTTATAGGACTCTTTATGATAGTGACGACCCCAATGTCTCGTCAGTGGTTGATATGCTTAAATCTATGCGGTCTGATTTTGCCAAACTTTGTCAAATTGACAGACAAATTGATGATTTGTTCTCACGGTTTGAAAGCACCATATATGAACTTGAAGATATAGCTAGTCAGATAATAGATTATCGTGACAGAATTGACTTTGACCCCATCAAGATCACCGAAGTTGAGTCAAGACTTGATCTCATATACAAGCTTAAACGCAAATACGGCGTTGATTCTATAAAAGGGCTAATTGAATATAGAAATGAGGTTGCAAAAAAGTTAGAAGATATATCACTGAGTTCAACTAGGATCGACGATGTTGAAAAAGAGATAAAAAGAAAAACTGAACAGATAACCAAAGTCGCTTTGGAACTGTCAAGAAGAAGGCAGGAAAATGCAAAAAAATTGAAAGTGTTAATAGAGAAAGAGCTAAGAACATTGGGGATGGAAAAAACTGTTTTTGATATAAGAGTAACTCAAAATGAGGTGCAATCTGAAACAGATGTAAATGGTTTGATAGATATAAGTTATAATGAAAAGAGAGTTAAATTAAGCCCTAATGGCGTTGACACGATTGAATTTCTTATTTCTCCAAATCCCGGCGAAGAGCTAAGACCTTTGACCAAGATCGCATCTGGTGGTGAGATTTCAAGAATAATGCTTGCGATAAAAACAGTCCTTGCAGTCGGGACATCACATTCGTCGCCTGTAATACTAATATTTGACGAAATAGACACAGGGATTAGTGGACGCATAGCTGAAATAGTGGGGAAAAAACTAAAAGAATTATCAAAGTCAAGACAGGTAATTTGCATAACGCATTTGCCACAGATAGCGAGTTTAGCAGATACTCATTACAGAGTTCAAAAAAAGGTCGTTGGTGAGAGGACTTTTGTTGAGGTGGAAAGGCTTGATCCGGATGAAAGAGTAAATGAAATTGCAAGGATGTTGGCAGGTGAAAGGATAACAGAGGTAACTTTGGCACACGCCCAAGAGATGATACAACAAGCAAAGGAGGAAAATAAGTTCTAAGATTATAAGATTATAAGGCTTTTTAGAAAAATAACCTTATGGTCTTATAGTTTTAAGATCTTAGGATTTTAGCTATTTATGAAGGAGATAAGGTTTCATGGCAGAGGTGGTCAAGGGGCAGTTTCTGCATCAAATATATTGGCTAATTCCGCTTTCATTGAAGGCAAATATGTCCAATCCTTTTTGCTCATCGGAGCTGAACGTAGAGGTGCTCCGATAATGGCTTATACTAGAATTGACACTAAGCCAATTAGAAACAGATCGCAGATATATTTTCCTGATTACGTTATAGTTTTAGATTCTGACTTGGTCGAGGTTGTAGATGTCGCAAATGGAATAAAACAATCTGGAATGCTATTAATAAACAGTGATAGACCAAGTGATGAATTTGTATGCAGATCGGATATTAGAGTATTTTCGGTCGATGTGACGTCAATAGCATTGAAATATAAACTTGGAAATCCGACAGCGCCGATAGTGAATACCTCAATACTCGGTGCATTTGCCAGAATATCAGGCGAGATCAAACTTGACTCGCTTTTGACAACTATAATGGAGTTTGCGCCGTCAAGATCAAAAGAAAACGCTTTGGCTGCTGAGGAAGCCTATATGAAAGCAGGTGAGTTAATAAAAATATGAGCAAAGAGATAAAATACAGATCAGTCAAAGATTTACCAACAATGGTTGTATCTACCGGGTCTATGTTAATAAATAAGACAGGCGGTTGGAGGTCTGTTCGTCCAATCATAAATTATGAAAAATGCACATCTTGTATGATATGCTGGAAATTCTGTCCAGATGCTTGTATTTCTGCAGAAGAAAAACCTGTTATAGACCTTGATTACTGCAAAGGATGCGGTATCTGTGCAGAGGAATGCCCAAGAGGTGCAATAGATTTAATTAAAGAAGTGAAATAGCATATTTGTAATATGTTGCCCAGATAAAAGATATGATAAGTAAAATGTCAATAAATATTAGATTCTTGGAAGGGATATTATGAAAAAATTGATAATGGGAAATCATGCTTCTGCTTATGGTGCAAAACTATCAAGAGTAGAAGTTGTTGCTGCATATCCTATAACTCCGCAAACTCAGACAGTAGAGAAGATCGCTGAAATGGTCGCAAGCGGAGAAATGAAGGCTGAATATATAAAAGTGGAATCTGAGCATTCCGCTATGGCAGCGTGTATTGGTGCGTCATCAGCAGGTGCAAGGGCTTTTACCGCTACCTCGTCACAAGGATTAGCACTTATGCACGAATTATTACACTGGGCAGCAGGTGCAAGACTGCCGATAGTTATGACAAATGTCAATCGGGCTATGGCTCCGGGTTGGAATATATGGAGCGAGCAAAACGATAGTTTATCACAAAGGGATACAGGTTGGATGCAGTTTTATTGTGAAAGCAACCAAGAGGTCTTGGATACAGTTATACAGGCTTATAAAGTCTCAGAAAAGGTGCTTTTACCAACTATGATATGCCTTGACGGATTCTCTTTATCGCATACTTACGAAGGGGTTGACATCCCCGATCAAAAAGAAGTAGATGATTTTCTCCCTCCATATAATCCTGAATTAAAGCTAGATGTTGATAATCCAAAGACCTTTGGTGCTATGATCTTTCCTGAATGGTATTATGAAATGCGATACAAAATGCAATCCGCTATGGAAGAGGCGTTGTCATTGATAGCAGATGTTGATGACGAGTTCGGAAAACTATTTGGAAGGAAATATGGGCTTATTGAAAACTATAAATGTGAAGATGCAAAGACCTTAATTATCGCTTCTGGAACGATTGCAAGCACAGCAAAGGATGTTATTGACAAATTAAGAGATGCAGGAGAGAGTGTTGGTTTAGTTAGAGTCAGAGTTTTCAGACCTTTCCCAAAGGATGAGATCAGGAAAATAGTCCAAGGCGTTGAAAACGTCGGAGTGATAGACCGTAACATATCGTTTGGACACGAAGGGATATTTTTCTCTGAAATAAAATCGGCTTTATATAATGCGGTATACAGACCAAACAGACTAGTTGGTTTCATTGCTGGTTTAGGTGGACGAGACGTCACACCAGAAGATATTGAAAATATGATCAATCTAACTTGTAATGAGAATACAGATGAGATCACTTGGTATGGTCTGAAAAAGGACACAATCGACGAAGAAGGTCTAGTTTGCTCAAAGAGCGATTCAGATGACTGAAATGGTTTCATCTTGAAATACAGATTTAGGAGTTTTGTATGCGTTTAACAATACCAGAAGAAGAACTAATAACATCAGGTCATAAAGGCTGTCAAGGCTGTGGTGGAGCTTTGGCTATGCGATATGCACTTAAAGCGCTTGGTAATAAGACCATTGTTGTAATTCCCGCATGCTGTTGGACAGTCTTTGAAGGAGAATTTCCATATACCTGTATGAGAGTGCCTTTGCTTCATACCGCTTTTGAAACTGCTGCATCTGCAAGCGCGGGCGTCCGTGCAGCATTGAAAGTTAAAGGTAGGGATGATGTAACTGTTATGGCTTGGGCAGGTGATGGTGGGACTTTTGATATCGGATTGCAAGCTTTATCAGGTGCGGTCGAACGAAACGATGATTTCTTCTATGTCTGCTATGATAATGAAGGGTATATGAACACGGGCATACAACGTAGTTCATCAACGCCTTATGGAGCTTGGACTACTACAACTCCCGTTGAATCTTTTGAAAGCGGACACAAAAAGAACATCGTTGAAATTATGGTTGCCCACGATATACCTTATGCAGCTACCGCTTGTATTGCCTATCCAGAAGACCTTATCAGAAAGATGACAAAAGCCAAAGATATAAAAGGGTCAAAGTTTATACATATACTTGCGCCGTGTTCACCTGGATGGAGATTCCCAACAAGCCAAACGATAAAGATGGCACGCCTTGCGGTTGAAACATATGTTTTTCCACTTTACGAAGTAATAAACGGAAAATATATAATAAGTAGAAGACCAAAGAAGAGACCAATTAGAGAATATCTAGAAATGCAGGGAAGATTTAAACATCTTACGGACGATATAATTGACGCAATTCAAGCGAAAGTTGATTCAGATTGGGAGAAACTGTTAAAAAAAGAGGAGATTACAAAAGATTGATAAGAAAGGCTACATTAGATGATGTCAGTTTTATTCAAAAGCTTGTGAACAGACATGCGGAAAAAGGCGAGATGTTACCGAGATCAATCGGTGATATATGTGATAATATAAGGGACTTTTTCATATATGAAGAGAATGGGGATATCATAGGCTGTTGTGCTTTACATGTAACTTGGGTTGACCTAGCAGAGATAAGATCATTAGTGGTTAAAGAGGAATGCCAAAAGAAAGGCATTGGAACCGCTTTGCTTAATGCTTGTATTGATGATGCACTTGAACTTTCTATAAAGAAAGTTTTTGCTTTGACGTATAAACCGGAATTTTTTGAAAAAAAAGGCTTTCAAAGGGTTGATAAATCGCAATTGCCTCACAAGGTATGGGTCGCTTGTGTAAACTGTATCAAATTTCCAGATTGCGATGAGGTTGCGGTCATACGTCAAATCGTCGATGTTAATGAAAATAACGTAGATAACAAAAATGGCATTGTTGACAGCTATTTTGATCTGTCAAACGGCGTTTTTTGGAGATAGAATGGATATCACAGGGCAAACTAAAATTCTTGGTGTTATCGGCGATCCAGTTGAACATTCGCGATCGCCACAGATGCACAATTCAGCAATTAAAGAGATTGGACTGGATTATGTCTATGTGCCGTTTCATGTCAAACCAGAATATCTGAGGCAGGCAATAGAAGGATTCAAAGCATTAAACGTGGTCGGTATAAACATAACACTTCCACACAAACAGTCTGCGCTTCCCTTGATGGATAGCCTTTCAGAAGAAGCCAAGCTCATAGGTGCAGTTAATACAATGGTCTTTAAAGATGGTTTCGTTGAGGGACATAATACTGATGCAAAAGGTTTTATACACTCCTTATATGAAAACGATGTAAACAATTTAGCAGGAATGAAGGTTGTTGTCCTTGGTGCAGGAGGTGGGGCAAGGGCGATAGTTGTCGGGCTAGCATTAGAGAAGGTTGGAAATATAATCATAGCTAACAGAACCCCCCAAAATGCTTTTGATCTTGCCAATGATCTTGGAGAAAAGATGGGAATCTCAATTGAAGGGATTTCGTTGGATGATAAAAAATTGAGAGATTATATTACTGAATGTAATCTTTTAGTAAGCACAATTACATCAGGTATGGACCCAAACGCTGAACTTCCGATAAACCCAGATTGGTTAAATCCTGAAAGTGTAGTTTGTGACATAGTTTATACTCCTCCGGAGACAAAACTCATTAAATCGGCAAAAGATAGAGGATTACAAACTGTCGGAGGAATGGGAATGTTAGTCCATCAAGGGGCGATATCCTTTAAACTCTGGACAGGGATTCATCCCCCTATTGAGACGATGAGAAAAGCTCTTGCTAAGGCATTATTTGGAGGATCGTATTGATATAGTGATCATAGAATTAATGAACAAGTTGACCACAGATATCAGTTTATATTGAAAATATTTTTTGGGGGTGCATTTAATTGTTAAAAGGACGATTTATCGGTTTTATAATTCTTTCCATAGCAGTATTTTTTTGCTCATTTCAGATCGCCCATTCAGAAAAAAATGAAGCCGAACTTCATAAAAAACAGGCAATATCCTATTCAAAAAATGGTATGATAGACGAGGCGATAAAAGAATTTGAAAAAGCGATACAGATCAGTTATAATGAAGGTTATGAGAGAGGAAAAGCAGAAGCAGAACAACAGGGAGCTACTAAAATTTACCTTAAATATGTAATATTAAGTGTGGTCGTTGGTCTTTATCTCTCAGCAGTTTTTATAGCCATCTTATGGTGGTCTGATATAAGCAGTCAAGTAAGTGCGATCCGCAGAAGGATCAGGATCAATGGTTTTTTAGGTGGAATTAAGGTCAAATTAAGCCCAGAATTTCGAAAGAAGGCAATTGAGATAGCTAAAAGCGAGGATAGACTAAGGAGAGCAATAAATCAAGAAAATGACCCTTCACTGCGAGACATAGCATCTGGGGTTTTGCCAAGACTTGATGAGCTTGTCAGACAAGCTATTTTATTGCTTGAATTGAAACAGAATTTATCAGATTACATAAAGAATATAGACCAATCAAAATTAGAAAGAGAAAAAGCTGAATGTGAAGAGAAGATAAGACAAGAGACCGATCAAGAAGCCAAAGGTGCCTTGGAATATCAATTTAAACAGTTGAAGAACAAATATGATAATTATATAAAGGCAAAGGCAAAAATCAGGACTTGCGATGCGGTTTTAGACGGAATATCAGCGAGAATTGACGCTACTTCGCTTGATATGCTTAATCTGCCTTCTATTCTTATAAAAAAGCAGGAATTTTTTGAGAGGATTTCTACTGAATTGGACAACGAGATTGACCTGACAAAAAGCGCAACAGAGAGCGTTATAGAAGGATCAATATGAGTATAACTCAGTCAACAACAGAACTTGATTCAGAATGGCTGATAAATGAGATCAGAGCCTATGATAATGCGTCTGATCTTTCGCTTGTGCAAAAAGCGTATGATTTCAGCCAAATGAAGCATAGTGCTCAGATGCGAAAATCAGGGGAACCTTATTTTGTCCATTGCAGAGAAACTGCGAGAATATTGACTTCTTGGCGGATGGATTCGAAAACCATAATTGGCGGATTGTTGCACGATGTTCTTGAAGATACAAACACATCATCGGAAGAGTTGTCAGGGATTTTCGGTCCTGAGATAGCTCAGATGGTTGAAGGTGTTACAAAGATAAACAAGATTTCGTTTAAGGATATAGACAATCAAGCGGAAAACTTTCGCAAAATGATCCTTGCTATATCAAAGGATGTTCGGGTCGTCCTGATAAAACTCGCAGATAGGCTTCATAACATGCGGACATTGCAATACTTAAAACCAGAATCTCAGCAGAGAATCGCACGAGAAACACTTGAAATATACGCTCCATTAGCTTTAAGGTTAGGAATGGCAAGGCTAAGTTCTGAACTGAAAGATTTAGCTTTTATGTATCTTGAAAGAGAAGTCTATAATGAAATCCGCCAACTTGTAGATCAAGAGATCAAAGAAAGAGGCAATCAGATAGAAGAATTTTCACAGCTATTGAAAAATATTCTGTCTGAAGCAGATATACAATCAGAGGTTGAAGGCAGGCTTAAAGATATATATGGCATAAATCAAAAGATGAAATCGAGGGGTCTGCCCTTTGAGAATATATATGATCTTTTTGCTTTCAGGGTTTTGGTATCTTCTGAGAATGATTGTTATACAAGTCTTGGGGTGATACACTCAAAATGGGTGCCAGTTCCAGGGAGGATAAAAGATTTTATAGCGATGCCAAAAAGCAACGGTTATCAATCGTTGCATACAACGGTCATCGGTCCCGGAGGAAAGCCTGTTGAAATACAGATCAGGACGTTCGATATGCATATTAACGCTGAATACGGCATCGCAGCGCATTGGAAATATAAAGAGGGCGGTCAGTTTTCTAGTAACGATGAAAGGTTCTCTTGGTTGAGAAGAATCGTAGAAGATATGCAAGACCTTAAAGATTCGCGGTTCTTTATGGAATCAATAAGATCGGAGCTTTTTCCGGAAGAGGTTTATGTTTTTACTCCAAAAGGTGATGTAAAAGTCCTTCCACAGGGAGCAACTCCTATTGATTTTGCCTTCAGTATTCATACAGAAATTGGATACCAGACAGTTGGTGCAAGGGTCAATGAACAAACGGTTCCATTGAAATATGAGTTGAAAAGTGGTGATAGAGTTGAGATAATCACAAGATCAGGAGCAAAACCGAGCAGGGATTGGCTTAAATATGCAAAGTCATCAAGAGCAAGAAGCAAAATTCGCCATTGGATAAAGGAAGAAGAACGTGAAGAAAGCATCAAATTAGGTATGGATTTGCTCCAATCTGAGATGAAGGCAAGGAGATTAAACGTTAAAGGGTTGTCCAAGTCTGATGAGCTACTAGAGGTTGCCAAACAGTTAAATCTGCCGAGCATTGATGAGCTATTGGCAAGCATTGGTTTCGGCAAGGTCTCTGAACAACACGTAGTTAACCTTTTAGCGCCAGAGACACAAGAAGAAAAGTCAGAAGTAGATTTAAGCAAATCCAAGGTTCGTCATCCTGTAAATGGCGTTAAGGTCGGAGACGTAGGAGACCCCTATGTCAGATTTGCAAAGTGCTGTAATCCGATACCGGGAGATAATATTGTTGGATTTATAACACGAGGCAGAGGTGTGACGATTCACATTTTCAATTGTCAGGAGATCATAGGTGAAGAAGAAAGGATACTACCTGCTGAATGGAACACACATGGTAATTCCCTATATTCAGTCGAAATATGTATCGAATCCGATGACAAAAGAGGGCTATTGGCTGATCTTGCTGCTGCTATCGCAAAAGAGGGCGTCAATATAGAGAGTGCAAGCATAAGCACTGAAAATATGAGTGCGACGTCAACATTCACAATTCAGGTGTTAAACCTTGAACACTTAAATAGAGTAATGGACAGCATAAGACATATAAAAGGAGTAAAGAACGTTTTCAGAAGGACTAAAAGGGCAAACAATCATAGACAAAGCTAATAGGAGAAATTGTAATGATCTGGTATGTCGTTACAGATAGTGAAGAAAACTATAAAAGGTCTTCATCTTTTCATTATCACAAATTACTCTTTGAACAGATGTCTGGCGATTGTTGTCTGATATTACACTATAAGCAGGTAAACGAGAGACTGTTCTCAGATCATCGTCCTTGGGTTGTATGCCATAGTGGCGGAAGCGCAATGTATGATGAGTATGATGTCCTTCAAAATGAAGAATATCATATCCTTATTACTCAAAAAGACGTCCCTCAGATCGGATTCTGTGGAGGGCATCAGATTATATCAACAAAGTTTGGTTGCAAGATCGGTCCAATGCGAAAATTGAGAGATGATGATCCAGATCACAACCCGGGATATAATCCCGATCTATACAAAGAGTGGGGAGTTTATCCTGTCCACATAGTCAAACGCGACCCTATATTTGAAGGGTTGCCCGATGTTATACGAGTTCAAGAATATCACTGTTGGGAAGTCAAGGAATTATCTGACGATCTTATACTCATTGCAAGTTCTGATAATTGTAAAGTCCAAGCTTTTGTCCATAAGCATAAACCAATATATGGGACACAATTCCATCCTGAGCAATCAACTGATAAATACCCACATGGCTTTAAGGTTTTGCAAAACTTCTTTAATCTCGCTAAAAAATACAAGGAAAGCTTGGTTAACAATGAATGATAAAGATAATAAAGAAAATTATAAGATAAATCCTTCGCAAATAAAATTATTTTCAATTACATATGGTGGAGATGGTTAAGCCCTTCGATAGTTAATTTGAATATAGTTTTAAAGTTTATTTGAAAACCTTCCGATATAATTATGTGGGCAGATGTTTAAAAATCGTTTTTGGTAAATGGAAAAATTATATGGTCAAAAGTAATAGAGTATTAATAGTTGACGATCTGGAAGAAATACATAAAGATTTCGAAGAGGTTTTAAACTATCGTCCCGAAGAATCTATCCCTTATGACATAGTTTCCGCTTTTGATTCAAATGAGAAAAATGACTACTTTCTTCCAAAATTTGAACTTCTACATGCTAGAAGTGGTCAAGAAGCGTATAATATAGTTAAAAAATCGCTGGAAGATGGTAATCCAATAGCAGTTATATATATGGATGTTAGAATGCCCCCAGGATGGGATGGAATAGAGACTACTCGCCGAATAAGAGAAATTGACAAAGATGTTGAAGTTGTTATTATCACCGCTTATAACGAAAAACCATTATCAGAGATCGTCAACAACATAGGCTTGTTGCACAAATTGCTTTATATCAGAAAGCCTTTCGCTAGAGAGGAAATTCAACATATTACAATCTCTCTCGTAGAAAAATGGAACGTAGAAAAGGAATTGGCAGAGAAAAACCGTCAACTTGAGATCAGCGAGCAGATGTTACGAAAAGAGCTTAAAGACGCATTGGCAAAGATGCTAAACGGTTTTTTACCTATATGTGCAGAATGCAAAAAAATAAGAGATGAAAACGGGTTATGGCATCAAATCGATGCTTATATCCAAAAACATACAGGCACAAAGTTTACCTATAGTATATGTCCCGAATGCACAGAAAAACTTTATCCGACCTTATATCAAAGAAGGCAAAGATCAATATATAAAACCAAGAAAGACGAAGAAAGCTAAATATACAAAAAAACGGATTACCATTTTTCTTCCTTATTATTACTTACCAAATCATTTTATTTTTCAAGGCAAATTATTTTTCAAGGCAAAGTCATTTTGACCATATTATATATTCTCGGTATGCCATTTTTGCATAGTCAGAATGTCACATCAAGACTATGTATATTAAGTTAAAATCTTGATTTTGCTAGGGTTTATGGTATGTAGATAAATTTGGCATAATATTTGCTATTTATATTTAGTGAATTCATTCTTCAAAATATCATTCAAAGTTTTAGTCTTGGGAAAAACTGGAATGAGAAAAACTGAATATTTACAAACAATCGGAAAATCTGAAAAAGCCCAAGATTAAAAATTAATCATAAAGAAAGGAGTGGGTGTTATGTCAATAATGAAATGGAGACCAAGTCGTGAACTAGCTGCTATCCGTGATGAAATGGATCGTCTATTTGATGAATTCTTTAACTTCGTCCCCAGTAGGAGACGTGAATTGCTAGAAGGTGAATGGCTACCTAGCGTTGATGTCGCAGAAACTGATGATAATGTCGTTGTAACTGCTGAACTACCAGGTGTAAAGCAAGATGACGTTTCAATTTCTGTATTGAATGATGTCCTAACCCTTAAAGGCGAAAAGAAAGAAGAAAAGGAAATCAAGAGAGAAAATTATCATCGTATTGAACGTAGCTATGGTAGCTTCCAACGTTCAATAAGCCTTCCTACTGGCGTTCAGGCTGATAAGGCTAAAGCTACATACAAGGACGGAGTTCTCACTGTTACTATTCCAAAAGCTGAATCTGCAAAACCGAAATCAATCAAAATTAATATAGAATAAAATCTGTTAGCAGATTTCAGGTAATAGGCGATGAAATGCCTGCCTATTACCTGTTGATTATATTTGGAGGTGATTAAAATGAGGCTAACTCTATGGGACCCATTCAAAGAATTGATGGCGATGCAAAGAGCATTGGACTCCGCTTTCACATCTGCAAAAATAACATATCCTCCTATTGATGTTGTAGAGAAAGAAGATCAAGTCCAGATCATTGCCACATTGCCCGGAATTGATAAAGAATCATTAGACTTAACGATATTAGGGGATACCTTGACAATCGCTGGAGAAAAGAAACCATCTGTCCAAGACGGTGTCACATATATAAGGAGGGAAAGACCTTTCGGGAAGTTCCGCAAACTGATAGATTTACCGTTTGCAGTTGATCAAGAAAAGATCACAGCGAAATATAACAATGGTATACTGACAGTAACTATGGCAAAAGCTGAATCTGCGATGCCAAAACAGATAAAAGTTGAGTAATTTCAATTAATCTTAACTCCAAGGGGGGATTAACAATGGCAGAAGAAAAAGAAAAAACCGCTGAGGAAATTAAAAGAATTATTCCGCCAGTTGACATATATGAGACAGAAAATAACGTAGTGCTTATTGCAGATATACCTGGAGTTACAAAGGAAAATCTTCGCGTAGATGTTGAGAACGACGAATTGACAATAGAAGGTGTATTTCTGGAACCTAAGACTGATAATGGGAAAAAATTAATTAGCGAATGCTATTATGGCAAATATACAAGGACATTTGCTCTCTCTGATGTGATTGCCCAAGACAAGATAACTGCAAAACTTGATGATGGAGTCTTAACAATTACATTGCCGAAACAGGAAAAAGCGAAGCCCAAAAAGATTACGATCTCAACTGAATAATCTTGAACGTCAAAGATTGAAGGCTAAAAATTAACAAAAATTAGCTTTCAATCTTTGATAGAATCCTCAATTTTTCTTTTCATTGTAAGCAGGTTTTCTATTATTAAGGGGTTTCCTGGGCTTATTGCAAGAGCTGATTGATATCCCAATATTGCGGATTCAAACTTTCCCATTTCAGCATAACAAGTTGCCAAATTGATCAATGCAGATAAGTTTTTATGGTCTTTTTGAAGGCATTTTTCATAAAATTTTATTGCTATGTCATATTCTTTAATCCTCACCCAATCGTTACCCATAGATAAATATTGATCTGCGGAATTATCTGTTTGTTTGATTATCCTATCTATATAGTCCATTGCGGTATCTCTATCTTTTAATTTTATATTTATTATGGCTAGATTGTGTAATATCTCATCTCTTTCAGCATTTAAGGACATAACGGATTCAAGAATGCTTTTTGCCTCATCAAAACTTCCCTTTATAGTCAGAAGCCTTCCAAGATTTAGATGATGTTTCAACTTTGAACCATCTTTTTCGATTGCCTTTCTTGTATACTCAATAGCGGAGTCGATAAAACCTTTACTGTAACTTATTTCTGCAAGTTGTGACAACATAATATCGCTAGCTATGCCTAAGTTATCCGCTTCTTTTATAACTCTTTCTGTATCTTGTATTCTGTTCTGTTTCAAATACACACGGGCTAGATTCTCGAAATAGATTGGGTCTTTTTTATATGAGATCGCATTCAGATAGCTGTCAATGGCTCTTTCATACTCGCCTAACTCAAAGTAGCTTGATCCGATATTGTTCCATGCCTGACCTTGTGAGGCAAAAGTATCGATTATAAGGTTTGTCCACTCAGGTTGCTTTTCCCATCTCTCCCTTATTTGAAGGTATTTTTTATAACTTCGGATTGAGTTTTGGTAATTTTTCTTACAAATGTAAATACTTCCTAGTATGAAATTAACGTCAAGGTTATCTGGATACAAATTCAAGATCTCTATGCAAGTTTTTTCTGCTTTTTCATATTCGCCTTTTGAGAATAAAGCATAAGCCATATCATACATAATCATCTGATAGGCATTAGCATCAAGGAATTCACGCTTTGTATTTATCGCTTCCTCTGCGGTTTTTATTAACTCATCCCAAGCCTCTTGACATTTAAATATCCTAACTAAATTCATCCAAGCAAACCCATAGTTCGGGTTTTCGTTGATCTGGTTTTTCAGTAATGCTTCAGTCCGTTTAAACTTCTTCTGCATTAACTCGGGGGCTAAATTGTAGCCATAGTGATATATACGTAAATTTGTTGCTAGAGAATCTCCTTCACAGATAAGTTGGTTATGGACGATGCCTTCGTAATGACCTTTTCCTCGGCGAAATACTCGTTGAGAATAATTTCTAGATATTCCAGAAGGAAGATCGCTGAGGACCGCAAAGAAAATGGAATTATAATTCTCGCCTTTTAACAATTGTCGTAAAATGGGGACATCTTCTTTCTCCAGTTTCTCGTCTGCATCTATTACAAGTATCCAATCCCCTGTCGCATAGCCAATAGAAATATTTCTCGCTTTGCTAAAGTCGTTCTCCCATTCATGAAAATAGACCTTATTGGTATATTCCCTTGCTATCTCAGCAGTGCTATCAATAGACCCTGTATCAACTATTATGATCTCATCTGCTACATCCTTGATGCTTTCAAGACATTGTCTAATAAATCTTTCTTCGTTCTTGACTATCAAACATGCGGATAAAATTGGATTGCCATTATCTTTATCTTTTGATATATTCATTAATACTACGGTTTTTACACCGCCTCCGTATTTGGTTTAGACAGACTTTGTTTCCTACATACTAATATATCGGTTTATAACAGAGAAACTTTAACATAAATTTATTTTTGTGAATTAGTTTGCTTTCGTGAAAAAACTTTTGTAAACCTATTTTCACAACTTGCGTTTCTAAAAAGCGTATCGACAAGACAGTAATCGCTTAATTAGGGAGATAAAATTGAGTTCGATCTTCAATAGAATATTGACATTTTTTATTGTTATATCTTGTCTCTGCATTATTTCAACTTTAGCAGATGAGATTAATCTAGATTATACCGTCCATAAAATTCAAAAAGGCGAAACACTCTGGCGTCTTTCTATTTTAAATTATCACACACCTAGATACGCTTATATTATCGCTGAATATAACAACATTAAAAACGTCAGACGGATTCAAATAGATCAAGAAATAAGGATACCAAAGGTCATTTTTTATGAGATTAAATCTGGCGACACACTTACCAAAATCTCCCGTAGATTACTTGGTGATAGTAGAAAATACAAATCCCTTGCTGAATATAATGATATTCCCAATCCTGATCTTATCAAAAAAGGAGCAAAATTAAAAATACCACTTATTCCTAATATTGATGTAGCGTTAGCTGAAAAACAGAAAAAAGCTATAGAGGAAAAGACTATAATTCCTGAGGAAAAACCAATAGAAGAAGTTGCCATAATTGAGGAAAAGCCTTCTCCTGAAGAAGTCATACCACCTGAAGCTGAGCCCGTAACAAAAGAAGAAACATCTCAACCAACGCCAACTGAGCCAATTACTCCCGAAGCACCTGAAATATCGCCAGAAAAAGAAGAGGAAAAGCGGATTATTGAGGAAATAGAGGAAGAGCCAAAGGAAATAGAAGAAACGGTATCTATAGAAGAGGTTGTTCCAACAGAGGTTGAAGAGATCCCGGAAGAAGTTGTTTCTGAAGAGCCAAAGATCACTGAACCAAGGAGAAAGCCTGTTGATCCGTCGATAAAATCTTGGGTCACAGAATCTCCTTGGCTTGAGCCAAAAATAAAACCGAAAGAAAAACCTTCCGAGCTTGAAGACCTTGAACCATTAAAAGATGCTTTAAGGTCATTTAGTCGTCGTTCTTTTGAAATATACTCACGAGAGGTGATAGATCAAGAACGCGGGGTAAAACTTCCAATGCAATCTCTGCTTCAAATTGAAGGCTATAAATCAGTGATGATAGAGTATAACAAGACGCATTATTTTGGGAAATCGGATATAAATAAATATAGAGGCTATTATTCAGGAGGATACGGTGGTTACGGGGATTATGATTACTATGGTTATGATTCATATAGTTATTCCTACGGCGGATACAGCAGCAGTTATTATGGCGGAAGCAGTTTTGACAGATATGGCGGATATGGCGGTTACGGTGGATACGGCGGATATGGTGGATATGGTTATGGCTACGGGGGACGATCAAGTGGGATAAATATTGAACAGGAATTGGACGTTCATCTACATGGGCGAATTGGTCCAAAAACCCATGTTGACGTCGATTATAATGATGCAGGGAGATCGCAATTTGGAGGAATGGGACAGAAAGAGCAGAAGATAAGCGTTTGGTATCAAGGCACAAAGGACGAAATAATACAGAAAGCTGCTTTCGGCGATATCCGTCTTAGCTTACCGAACACAAGGTTTATTAATATGAGCAGAGACCTATTCGGCGCTCAGTTGGTCGCAAAACTTGGCGATGTCAGAATAACCGCTTTTGGCACAAGGACTAAAGGTATCAAAGAAACGTGGACATCAAGAGGTCAATCACGTCAAGCTGGTGGAGGAATCGGCACAAGGATAATGGATATTAATTATATACAACAGAGATATTATGCGATCAATGTTGGAACGGATGGAAAAATTCACGATTCTTATCTTCCGATAAAACAAGGAAGCGAAGTCATCTATGTTGATGATGGAATAGGAACAAATAATGATTCAGGAATATCAACTGCACAAGGATACTTCGATTTCCTATATCCCGGTGAAGATTATAATATTGACTATACTACTGGTCAAATAGAATTTCTCAAAAACATATCATTTCAACACAAAATTGTAGTAGCTTACGAATATGAAGGAGATGGAGGGGGGACTGTCGGGAGACCTGATGCTATCTTTGTAGATGATGATAATGATAATGTAATAGACGAACCAGATGACATCAACGATCCGGTGGGATACGTCGTAATAAAGGCACCGGGGTCACGTGGCTCTGAACTCAGAAACGTTTATAGCTTGGGAAATAGGAATATAAACCGTAGAAATTTCAGCCTCAGTATTTGGCGAGAAGGGGGAACAGACTCATTCCAGACAGAAACTGGGGCTGTCCTTTATAACCGTATTTTTGGTTTGGACTCAGATGGCGATGGTCTTGTAGACCCTGAATTGATAGATTTTGAGAAAGGTATTCTGACATTCCGATCTCCAAAACCTTTTGTTATAGACGACCCTAATAGCCCTTATTACAAGTATCGAGACCAGTTGAATAATGAAAATATATATTCAGAGAATCCAAAATATACAGATGCAAAATACGTGATCCAAGCGGATTATTCATATCAAACTCCAAGCTTTTATCTTGGAAGGCTAAACATATTGCCCAATAGCGAAGAGGTGAGAGTTAATGGAAAGCTACTCAAACGAAATGTTGATTATATAATGGTTTACGAAGTCGGATCGGTGGAGATATTCAAAGAATTAGACGAGTATGATGATATAAGGATAGACTATGAATATATGCCTTTTGGCGGTCAATTTCAACAGACTATTGCGGGGATTTGGGCAGATTACACTTATATACCTAAAAAGAAAAAGGAATCGGAACAAAGAAAGCCGGAGGTCCCATCAAAGCAACCTATGCAGGAAGACCAAATCAATCCATTCACGGACGCTAGTAGTCCATTTATGCGGAGCCAAGAAAGTTTTGATTATAACAGGTATTCTGGTGGTTATGGTTCAAGCTATGGGGGCACATACGGATCAGGCTATTATGACAGTGGCTATGGATATGGAGGATATGACAGTTATACCAGTTATGGTGGATATGGCGGATACAGCGGGTATGACAGTTATAGCTATTATGGTGGAAGGCGAGGACGGTATAGCAGTTATAGCGGTTATGAAGGAACACGGACAAGAGGGATGGATTTTACAGGCGGAAGTAGAGGATTAAGTTTATCTATTGGTTATATTTATAACGCTGGACAACGATCTACCGATATTCCCGATGTGAACTCAGCTCCAAATCGTTTACAGGCTTTTGTTATGAAAAGCTCTTGGGGACATGAGTTCAACGCTGCGAGAGTTATTGGTTTACTGCCTTTTATATCTATCAAAGGAAAAGTCCCTTGGTCTATTTATATGAACGGAGAAGCTGCTTATAGCAGAAACAATCCTAATAGCGTGGGATATGCCATAATAGACAGTATGGAAGGCGCAAAAGAAAGCACAAGGATTTCGCCTTATAAATTCTCCTGGAAGCTCGGAAGTGTGCCTATTAGTTCTGATACAAATGCATCTGTGAGTAATAGGGCGATATTCCATATCGCAAAGAAAGATAAAGAAGCAAGCTTTGGCAATTATATGAAAAATAGAGAAATATCTGCATCTCAGATCAATTCGCTTTCTACAACTCTTTCACAATATCAAGTAATGGAGATTGGTTATGAATTAGATGATAGCAGACCTTGGGGGGCTTTGTCGTATTCCATATCTCCAACAGGATCAGATTTCAGCGATTACGAGTTTTTGGAAGTGTGGTTAAAAGTGGAAGGCGACAAGAATGTGAAATTTAATATAGATTTTGGAACGGTAAGTGAGGACACAGATAACGATAATATACTTGACAGCGAGGACCTCCCATCAGACTTGAAAGACACAAACGGAGACCGTAAAATTGACATTCTTGATCTGAACAAAGAAAATCTCCCCGAAAAGGATAAATACAAAGGGAATGGAAGGCTTGACCTTAACGAAGATATAGGTTGGTCTTATGATAGCGGAACAGAAAAGATTATGATCGGCAAGGACAATTCGATTCTTGACTCCGAAGACCTTGATGGCGATGTCGTCCTTGACACTATAAACTCATACTTTGAGTTTTCTATTCCGCTTAACTCAATACCATCAGAATGGATCAGAAAGGAAAATAAAGATTCTGGATGGATATTTTTAAGTATACCAATTAAATCTGCAATGCCAGAAGGTCATTCTCCAAGTTGGGGAATTATAAGACATGCGAGAATTTGGCTTGAAAAGACTGTCCCAGGGACTGTCACAGGAAAACTGCTTTGGTACTCTATCTCTGTTGTTGGAAATAGATGGGAAAAAGGTCTTATCGTTGACAGCACAGGCAAATTGTCAAAAGATGAAGAAAATAAAATAACCGTAGGAACGAAGAATAATTACGAATTTGATGACTATCTCAAAGAGTATAAAAAAATTGAAAATGATAAAGATTTCAAAGCGTTACATCCCTATGTAGAAAGTGCATTTTCTTTTGAAAGTGAAAGACGAGAACAATCTTTAACGATAAAATACAGTGTCCAGCCTACTATGACGGTCTATACAATGCGAAAACTATCTGGTTTAAGGCGTGGTGAAGGTCAAGATTTCTCAAGACACAGAAATATTAGGCTTTGGATATACGGTGATGGGCTAAAATCCACTTTGATTCTCAGGTTCGGCAGTAACGTCGATGATTTTGGTGCTGGGAGCCCTATAACAACGAAAAAATCAGACGAGGATACATATTCCGGTTATTCCTATTATTCATATTCAAGTATCGGTGGACGCGGCTACTATGAATGGTCAAGGACTATCGATTGGGTTGGTTGGAAGCTTATTACGATTCCATTAGACGATAAAGACAATGATGGACATCCCGATAGCCTAAAACCTGTAAACGATCCATCTATAACTAATATCGCACAGGTACTTATAGCGATCAGAAATACAACAGAATCCCCAATTGATGGCGAAATATGGATAAATGAAATTCACTTGAACGAGCCTTATGTGAGAAGTGGCTGGGCAAGAAGGTTTGATCTATCTACAAATCTATCACAGATATTTACATTAAACGCAGGTTATTCAAAGCAAGATCAAGAGTTTGAAAACTCCGCTGGACAAACAGGTCGTTTTAGCCAAATGAGCATGGGCTATAGCACAAGTAGCTATGATTACAACGTAAGCACAGAGATAACGTTGCTACGTTGGTTACCTTTTTCATTTGATATTAGGCATAATGAGATGGAAAGCATCAGAGAACTCGGAATGATAAGCTATTATGGTAGTGGAAAGACTATAACAGATAACAAAACTTTCAGCATTAACTTTGAAAGACCAAAGCTTCCAAGCCTTTCATTCTCCTATGACAACCAAGAAAGTTGGAACGAAAACAGGGGATTGGAATTAAGCGACCTATACTCAGGTGGGTTGAGATACAATCTAAGCAATAAATTATCATTTAATCTCAATTATAACCACGAAAAAGCAAAACTGGATACAAGTAAAGCTACTAGTAAATATAACTCTGATTCATATTATTATGGCAGATATGGTGACTCCATAATTGATGGAGGAAGCATATCCGTCCAGATATCGCCATCAAAAAGTTTCAGTATAAATCCTGCTTACGATGTTCGTAGAGAATTAGAGAAGGACACGACGACGGGGAGCAAGACCATCGGGAAATTTGTCATCGCCAGCAGGGATCAAAGATTTTCTATTAGACCAACACTTAGACAATACTTCGGGTTTAGACCAACTTTGAACGGGAGATACGATTTTAGAGAAAATTGGATCAGAAATGAAAAAGATGCTTCTATGAACACAAATTTTAACATCGGTTTCAATTTCAGTATGCGAAACCTTATTGCGGATACTCAAAAAACAAAATCCAAAGGCGAGAAGACTAAGACAGGTCAGGTTGACAAAGCTTTAATAAAGGAAAAGATGATAACAGACCCGACATCAGAGGGGCAAAATCAAATAGATGAGTTAAATAAAAAAGAAGAATTGATGCCAGTAGAGCCAATGAATGAGATTGATCAAAGTATTGACGGTCAAATTGACGCTAATGACTTCATAAATCCAGATATTGAAAGTGCAATAATTAACGATATGATTCAAGAGCAACGAGGAAATTGGATAGAAAGAGATAAGAATGAATTAAAACAAAAAATGGAACAAAAAAAGGATGTCAAAACTGTTGAAAAGAAAAGTATGCTGAGGCGGTCTCTGGAAAGCTTCACATTTAATACAGATTTTGGCTACGATATTAACGATTATCTGAGGCAGATGCCACGAGATATGGGATACTTTGATATATTGAAGTTAGAACCAGAGTCAAAATATAGAAACCGATCCACAAGAGGCGGAAGATTATCGGTCAGATCTAATGTTGATCCTTTCACTTGGGCATCACTTGGGACTAATATGTCATTTACGAATAGATTTTCAAAATCGATGGGAACCGCATACAATATAGATTCGTCAAGCATTGGTGGCGATATTAAGCTCACGAAGAAAAGCCTGAGTATGATGATAAGATATGATACAACAACTCAAAACAGTAGCAACATAAGCGGAACTATATCTAATAGCGTATCGCACAACCCGTCAGTGACATTCCGCAATAACTGGAAATCTGGAATGGGAACGTCTTTTGGACTTAGAACGACGTTCAGGACATCAGAACGAAGCGATGTTAAGACAAAATCATTGATCATCACCCCAAATCTTAATATTGATTACAATCTGCATTTGGAAGGTAAATGGGGAGTCCCCCTGATCGGAAAATCAATAAAGATGGATCATAATTTCGATATGAGCAATACCTTTTCAGCAGTAGTTAGACGAGAGAAACTCGGTGTAAACCGTGATGAACGATCTGAACAATATGGAACTTCTGTTGATATGAGTTATAATCTCAGAGAGAGGATACGGGCTTCTATAAGGTTTTCTGTTGATTATAACCATGATCGTGTCCAAAAAGATGCAGATTATATAACGATATCAGGGGCATTAATGGTCAGAGGAGAATTCAGATAAAGAACATCAGGAAAAGGAAATTAAGTAATTTATAACTGAACGTGACTCGTCGTTATTTGATGCAGGATCAGAAGACTGTTATATAAATGAATTAATGAAATTCGTAAAATTAAATCACCTCCCAAATGAAATCGTTTTTTACTCAACAACTATTGGCTTTATATCAAGAAATTTGCACGCCTGTATCAATGATTCTTTTTGGTCTCCGTGGATCATACTTGCGTGATGGATAAAACCTTCTTCAACCAATGTCCGATATAACTTATTGTGGTCTTTCACCTCAACCCAAGCCCAAGTTCCAGATAGAAACTCATCAGACGGGAAGATTTCGCCGGAAGCTATAAGCATTTTCCACTGATCGTCATATTCAGCGAGACGGCAAATAGTAACTTTTCCGGGTTTCAATTGGAATTGAAATAGCCCGGCCATTGGGTCGCCTTCCCTGATCGGAGATTCGCCTTTCATATCTCGCCTAGAGCGAAGAGCGATCTCTCTTGCGTCTCTTGCAAGGCAGGTTGGGGCATTTCCACAATGCCATGCTAATAGCATATTGGGGTTTTCACGATGTTGAATCGTCCAATCGATGAAATGTGGATATGTCTTGCCCATAGCAGATCTGTGACTTACAATCATAGCAAGAGCGCCCAAAATATCTGTCTCACAAGCAGTGAGCATACCTTGTCCTGTTAAGCGACCATACAAAGCACAGACGGAAATACCCATCAATCTCTGTATTGACGACCAACATTGGACAGCCATTGCGGATAATCGGTTGTTTTTCCAGAATTCAGTTAAAGCTAACTCCAGTTTTGCAGAACTGATCAGATAGTCATCTGCAACGGTGATCTCTGCAACAGAGTTTTTTATATCAGAAATAATGTTTTGGACTCTTGGATCGTCATCGGAATATGTTTTTGCTTTATCCGTTAGATCGGAGATATTAGCAAAGATGACATTTTGCTTGAATTTTCTGATCAATGCTATTTCGTCATACCCTACTGTTTCAAAAGTTCCGGGTCGCACTCCAACTTGTCCTATTCGGACGCCGATCAGCCCTTTTACAACAGCGACAGCACGGACAAATTTATCAACTTCCGCAATAAATTCAGGCTCATCAGGAAAGAATATCCCAGCGAAATGGAAAGGTATTTTTCTGCGATAAAGCCCTGATGCCATAGAGAGATTACCACAGTATGAATCAGAAACTCTTGATAGCCCAAAATCGTCTAACGCGGGAGGCTCTTTTGTTGCATAAAGCATCACAGGGACGTTAAGTTTCTCTGCAACTTTGACAGCAGAACGCTCATCGCCAAAATCCAATGGACATAGGATCAATCCGTCAACTTTTCGGTCGCGAAAATATTCCGCGATGACCTCAGCTTGGTCAAGGTTTGTTAATGCCCCAAAAGGGACATAACCTTTCTTTGGGTCAAGGCTTTTCTCATCAGGTGAAGGTTGTGGAACAATTAACTCCAATCCGTCCACTTTTGCAAAAGCTGAAATACTGTCATTTCGCATCTTTTCGCACCAAGGACTGAATCTGAAACGATATGATGGAACAAATCCTATTTTCACTTTGACGTTATTCACAAAAACCTCCTTCCAGCTATTTGACATTTATTTAAGTTTATTTTAGCGTGTTTACATTGGTAACTCAACAATTTCACTTAGTTCAGCAGAACGATAAGCAGCTAATACGACTTCAAGGCTTCGTCTTGCCTCTTCGCCACTTGTGAGAGGTTTCTGACCGTTAAGCATACACTGACCGAAATGACGTAATTCTTCGGTAAAGGAATCAGCTTCGGGAACATCTACTTTGACATATCCATCAGGACTATCCCAAAATAGACCGTTAATTCTATAAACACTACCATTTGTCCCATAAACCCACACGCCTTCATACCAGGGGGCTTTACGGACAGCCCATAATGCAGTGACCTCACCAATACAGCCTGATTCAAATAATACGTTCATAACAACAGCAACCTCGCCTTCCATACGTTCAGGCTGTTTAGCCCAGAAGTTTGCTACCTTTTTGACTTCTCCACCAAACCACCTTAAAAGATCAACCCTATGGATACCGGAACCGATGAGCACGCCTCCACCGAGCCGCTTTTTGGACCGTATCCAATGCCCTTCAGGCAAGAGGACATTTTGGTTATGGTCAATCCTGATACATAGCAGTTTGCCTAATGTCCCATCGTCAATCATCTTTTTTATCTGCTGATGGACAGGGTCATAGCGTTCATTTAGGGCAACCATAAGTGTCAAACCTGCCTTATTGGCAGTTGAGATCATATCATCTGCTTCTTGTAAGGTTGTTGCTATGGGTTTCTCGACGATGACATGTTTTCCTGATTCCAATGCATCAATGCTTACCTCTGCGTGTATGTCATGCGGAAGACATATATCAACTGCGTCGATATCCGCCTCTTTCAACATTTTTTTGTAATCTGTGTAGATATTCTTTGCACCGAGTTGTTGACCTCTTTCAATCGCATTTGTCTCGATTGTATCGCAGGTCGCTGTTATTTGAAAGAGATCAGTTAAATTTTTATAACCGCGAGCATGTGCTCTTGAAATTCCTCCACAGCCTATAATTCCTATTTTGATCGGTTTCATCATTCGTCCCCCATAGGTTTCCACCAAATTGCAAATGTAACTAAGTCTTCTGGATAAGAGTTTTTTATGGAGTGCATAGACCCAGCAGGAATGAATAGCAGATCGCCCTTTTTGAGAGATGAAACTTCATCCTCAATTTGCATCTCTGCCTGTCCTTCCACAATAAAGTAGAGTTTTGAGACCTCTGCACGTTCTGGTTTTTGTTGCATTCCAGTCTTCAAATAGCCCCATGCGGTCCCAAAGGGCGCGGATATTTCTTTTCCTCCGAAAGCCCCTTGAGCGAAGATAGTCCCTTCATGTGCAGGTTGCATTTTAGTTTTATCAAGTGTCCTTATTTTCATTTTTGTAATCCTCTAAATTTAGAAAAATACTCATCTATTTCTGGTCTTAACTCGATACCAGCCATTTCAAAAGCGTCTAATAGATCAAGGTATGTTCCTTCTCCTCCGATAAAATCCCACAATTCTTCAGCTACTAATACCTCTTTTTCCACATCAAGCATTCCCCTCATAGTCCATCTCGCATAAGGCTTTGGCTCGTAAGGATTATAAGGTATCCCGATAATTGTATTAACATCAACACTGGGATTCTCTGTCAATGTAACTGCTGTCCATTCCAATAACGTGCGCTTATATTTTTGAAAATCACCAATATTGGGTTTCACAGTTTTCATATCAATCAAGAATAGTTTTTCATCATAACTTTCTAGCCATATATCAATATTAGTTAATCTTACTTTGTTTAGTTTCCCTTGCTTACATACTGCTCTGATTTCCTCTACCTCAACATTTTTATTAGGGGTTCTATTTGCTGTTGTTAAATCATTAATAATTATTTGTATCTGCTTATATACCTCATCGCTGACAAAATTATACGGTCTAACCTGTGAAATAGCTTTCTTAAACCTACCTTGGGCTAAACCTATTGCAACTGGTTCGTAAATAGATATTCCAAAGGTTGTATTCAATGATTGGATAAAAGAATACAAAGCCATTCTGTCTTTACCAAGCAAACGATAGTGAAAAGGCATATATTCTGTTTCTGGTTTATAATTTTGAAACTTTAACCTTATACATTTTATAAGTATGTTTTTAACAATTGCTTTTCTATCTGTGATCAATTCTTCACTTTCTCTTGTCTTTTAAATGGAATATAGTCTCAGAATAAGCTCCCTTGTCTTTCTCTGTCCGATTTAAAACTGGACGTTTATACTGATTAACTATATCCATTCCAGAGATCTCAGCAATAATTGGATATAACCCGAATTTATCGTTTGCAACAAGGAAAATATTATAGTTTGGCGTAAGAAATTTCTTACAATTTACTAAGACTTTCGAAATATCAGTGATATATAATTCTCTGGCTAATTTACTTTGACCTTTTGAAAGTGGTCCTATCTCTAAATGATCTTTTCTTTCAAAACCTAAAAATTCATAAGCATAGGCATGTTGTTCATGGTAATCTATCATACCAACATAAGGAGGGCTTGAAAATATACCCTGTATTTTCTTCTCTTGTGCAAAGTCTGCAAACTCTGGATTTACAACTCTTATAGCAGAAAAAATGTCTATACTTCTTGAATCGCCCGTTAGACAGACTTGATATGTGTTTGTCCTCAATTTATCAAAATCAGATAACCGTTTGATTGTGTCTTGGCTATATCTTTCCCACCA
>FWPV01001236.1_pt1 | contig 72320 bp, 51 predicted proteins | sample 2228371 | NCBI WGS metagenome assembly FWPV01 (sample SAMEA103939776, study PRJEB20133) | metagenome
CTCGGCGAGGCGGACCGCCTCGCTCGCCAGAGCTTCGAGCTCCCGCTCGAGACGTTGCCGTTCGCGGTGCTGGGCCTCGCGGGCCGAGCGGGCCACGGCCGCCGCCTCGGCGGCGCGGCGACGCTCCTCCTCGCGCGCCGCCAGCTCCCCTTCCAGGGTGGCGAGCTGGTCGGCGAGCCCGGCGAGCTCGGCTGCGAGGCGCGCCTCGAGGGCCGCCGCCTCCGCCTCGGCGACGGCTGCCGCCCGCATCCTGGCGCGCAGCTCGAAGAACCCTGGCGCCGTGGCCCTGCCTGCGGCAAAGTCGGCGCGGGCACCGCGGCGGCGGCCCCGGTCGGGCAGCACGACCACCAGATCCGGGTCGGCGGCGGCGAGGGTGGCGGCCTCCTCGTGGCTCGCCGCGACCTGGGCCCGTGGCAACCCCCGGGAGAGCCAGCCCAAATGCTCCGGCGCGACGCCCGCCGCCACGAGGAGGGGCGACGGCCTCGCCGTGGCGGCAGGATCGGCCACCACCACCTCGACGCGGCCGTCGAGGTGCGGGAGGGCGTCGCGCAGGCGCGCCAGCGCCGCTTCGTCCCGCAGCACGGGGAGGGAGAGGAGATCGCCGTAGGCCTGGTCCACCAGGGGCGCCAGCGCATCCCCGGGCGCGAGGAAGTCGGCCACCGTGCCGAGGATCGCGTCGGACGGGACGACGCGGGCAAGGGCTTGCGGGATGGCGCGCAGGGAGGCGAGCTGGCGTTCGATCCCCTCCCGCTCGTGGCGAGCCTGCCAGCGCGCGTGGGCGGCGGCGTCGCCCCGATGGGCGCAGTCGCTGCGCGCCTGGGCGAGCTCGGCGTGGCGCCTTTGAAGCTCCTGGTGCGCCGCCAAGGCCTTCTGCACCGCCGCCTCGGCCTCGGCCAGGCGGGCCGCTGCCTGCGCTTCCGCCTCGCCCAGGGCTGCCAGGTGGGCCCGTAACCGCTCCTCCTCGGCGGCGAGCCGCTGCTTCTGGAGGAGGAGCTGCGCCTCCTCAACCTCGGTCCGGTGGGCCTGGGCCCGCGCCTCGCTGGCCACGGCCAGGGCCGCCAGGAGCTCGCGCCGAAGCTCCTCGGCGCGGCTCGCCACCTGATCGGCCCGTCGCCTCGCGCGCTGGGCTGCCCCCTCCAGCTGCGTCCAGGCACGTTCCGCCTCGGCCAGGCTGGCGCGCGCTGCCGCCACCGCCCCGCCGAGGGCCACGGCCTGGCGCTCGAGGGAGGTCCCCTCGGCCTCCATCTGGACCAGCGCCTCCTCGGCCTGGGCCAGGCGGTGGGTGGCGTCCTCGAGCTCTCGGCGGGCCGCTGCTTCTTCCGCTTCGCGACGCTGGGCCGAGGCAGCGGCCGTCGCCTCGTCGCGCCGGGCGGTGGTGAGGGCGTCCTGGGCCAGGTCGAGGGCACGACGGGCCGCTTCGAGGGCGGCTTCTGCCCCGGCCAGGCGGGTGGCGGCCTCCGTCTCCTGCTGGCCAGCCGCGCCGACCTCCTGCTCTCCCGCCTGCAGGCGGGCCAGCAGCGCGTGCCGGCGAGCGGCGAGGACAGCGGCCCGGGTGGCGAGGAGTTCGTCGCGGAGGGCCATGTACTCCTCGGCCCGCCGGGCCTGCTTGCGGACGACCTCCAGCGCGCGCCGGACCTCCGTGGCCACGTCGCTGATGCGGAGCAGGTTGGCCTTGGTTTCGGCGAGCTTGAGCTCGGCCTCGTGGCGGCGGGCCCGGAACTTGGCGATGCCGGCCGCCTCCTCGAACAGGGCGCGGCGCTCGTTGGCGCGCAGCGACAGGGCCTGGGCCAGTCGCCCCTGCTCGATGAGGGCGTAGGCCCGAGTGCCGAGACCGGCGTCGAAGAGGGCGTCGGTAACGTCCTTGAGGCGCACCCGGCGGCCCTGGAGGCGGTACTCGGAGGTGCCGTCGCGGAACACCCGCCGGCTCACCTCCAGGGTGCCCCCTGCCTCGGCCCATCGCCCATCGCCCGCGGCAATGGTGATGGCCACCTCCGCCGCGCCCATGGGGGGGTGGGCGGGGGAACCGGCAAAGATCACGTCCGCCATGGACTGGGAGCGGAGCAAGCGAGCCGATTGCTCGCCGAGCACCCAGGCGATGGCATCGCAGATGTTGGACTTGCCGGCGCCGTTGGGTCCGACGATGGCGATGAGGGCGCCGGGGAACGGCAACTCGACCCGATTCGCGAAGGACTTGAACCCTTCCATGGCGAGGCGGGCGAGGCGCGGGGTGGGCATCTCCAAGGCGCGGATGGTACCACTCGACGAGGGTCAGCGCGGCGTCCGGCCACGCCGCCACCGGCCGGCGATGGTCGCGCCGCACTGGGGACACCGCCCATTCCCGTCGAGCAGGCAGCGGTGGACCGCGAAGCCGTGCCGCTCGACCAGACGGTGGCGGCAGCGGGGGCAGAAGGTGTCTTCGAGATCGCCGACACCGCCGGGGATGTTGCCGGCGTACACGAAGCGCAGGCCAGCGCGTCGCCCGTGTTGGGCGGCCCGCTGCAGGGTGGCGATGGGGGTCGGTGGCGGCTCGAGCATCTGGTAGTCGGGGTGGAACGCCGTCACGTGCCAGGGGATATCCGGCGACAGGGAGGCGAGGAACGAGGCGATGCCGTCGAGCTCGGCGTCGGTATCGTTGAGACCCGGCACCACCAGGGTCACCACTTCCACCCAGACGCCCTTTTTTGCCAGCAGCGCAATGGTCTCCTTCACCGGCTCGAGCCTGCCGCCCAGGGCCCGGTAGGTCTCGTGGCGAAAGGCCTTGAGGTCCACCTTGAAGGCGTCGAGGACCGGGGAAAGAAAGTCCACCACCTCCGGGGTGCCGTAGCCGTTGGACACCACGGTGGTGAGGAGCGACGCCTCGCGGGCGAGGGCGAAGATATCGCGGGCCCACTCCACGCTGATGAGCGGTTCGTTGTAGGTGCTGGTGACCGCGGCGCAGCCGTTGTCGACGGCGGCTCGCACGAGACTCGCCGGATCCATGCGCGACAGGCGGGAGCTGCTCCGGCTGTCGCGGAGGGTCTGCGAGGTGACCCAATTCTGGCAGAAGGCGCAGTGGAAGTTGCAGCCCAGCATCCCGAAGGAGAGGGCCCGGGAGCCGGGAAGGACGTGGAAGAAGGGCTTCTTCTCGATGGGGTCGACGGCCACCCCGGCCACGTACCCCCAGGGGACCTGAAGGGTGTCGTGTTCGCGCCGGCGGACCAGGCAGACCCCGCGCGCCCCGTCGGCGAGCTTGCAGGTGTGGGCGCAGGCGACGCACACCAGCTTGCCCGACGGGTGGGCCCGGGCGAGCTCGGCGCGGGGCGCCGTGAACGGGTCGAGGACCTCGCGCATGCTTCCAATGTGCGTCGTTGCCTTGACCGTGACAAGGGTGGCGGTCACAATGTCCATGGCCATGGCGCTCGAGGAGGAGGAAGCGACGCGAGAGGTGCCGTGCGGCCCCTCCCTCTTTGGCGGACGCATCCGGGTGCCGCCGTCCAAGAGCGTCACCCAGCGCGCGCTGGTGGCGGCGGCCTTAGCGCCCGGTTCGCGCCTCGTCGGTCCCCTTGATGCGGAAGACCCGCGTCTGCTGGCGGCGGCCCTGGCGGGCGCGGGCTTTCGCCTGCGCTGGGAGGGGGAGGAGGTGCGCTCGGAGGGGTTTGCGGCCTCGGCGGGCGGGACGTTCTTCTTCGGCAACAACGGTACCGGCGTACGCTTCATGCTGGCACAACTGGCGGCCACGCCCGGGCGCTGGCTCCTCGACGGTTCGCCACGGCTGCGGCAACGCCCCGTGGCCCCCCTCGTCCGCGCCCTCGCGGCCCTCGGCGCCCGTGTGAGCGGCGCGGCGGGCGAGGGAGGGGAGCTTGCGACGGCACTGCCCCTCGCCGTCGACGGCACGCCCCTGGCGGGCGGTGCCGTGGACGTGGAGGCCGGGGTTTCCAGCCAGTTCGTCTCGGCCCTGCTGCTCCTCGCCCCCCGTCTGCCTGGGGGTCTGGTGATCCGCCTTGCGGCACCGCCGCCGTCCCGCCCCTACCTCGACCTCACCGCCGATGTGCTGGCCCGCTTTGGTGTCGAGGTGACCTGGCGCACCCCCCTCGAGGTGGCGGTGCGCCCCACCGCCCTCGCCCCGGCCGTGGTCGAGGTGGAGGGAGACTGGTCGGCCGCCGCCTTCCCCATGGCGGCGGCTGCCGTCACGGGGGGGACGGTGGAGGTGGCGGGGGTGCACCGCTCCTCGCGGCAAGGGGACGCCGTGGTGGCGGATCTGCTCGCCGCGTGCGGCTGCGAGGTCGAGACCGGGCCTGGCGGCGTCACGGTGCGCGGCCCCGCCAGGCGCCCCGTCCTCGCCAACTTGCGGAACACGCCCGACCTCTTCCCCCCCCTGGCCGTGGTCGTCGCCTGGGTGGGCGGGAGGCTCGAGGGGCTCGAGACCCTCGCGGCCAAGGAGAGCGATCGGCTCGCCGTCATGACCGATCGGCTGCACCGATTGGGGTTCGGGGTCCGGCGAACCGCCGACGCCTTCGAGTCCGACGGCCGGAGGCCGCGCCGAGCAGCGAGGGTCGGGGCGCTGTCGCCGGCGGGAGACCACCGCGTTGCCATGGCGCTGGCCGTAGCCGGCAGCGTACTGGAGGGGGTCACGATCCGCGACGCGGAGTGCGTGGCCAAGTCGTGGCCAGGGTTCTGGCAGTCATGGGCGAGCCTGTTTCGACCCGGTGCCTGACCCTTTCGCCAGCCCAGGCACGTCGGCTGGCCGACCTCCTCGCCTGGGATGCGCCCTTTCTCCCCGAGGTGACCGATGTGGTGGGGGAGCCGCCGGCCATCGAGGTGTGCTGCCGGGAGGAAGGGGTGCCCTTAGCGGCCGTGGTCTTGTGGCCGCGCGGCGCGCGCGCCGCCGTGGCGCTGCAGCTCGTGGCCTGTGCGACCTTTCTCGCCGAGCGTGGATTCGTCCCCTTGCGCGGGCTTCTGCGCCGGGCGCGAGTGACGCGGCACCCGGGGGCCGTGTGGCTGCGCCTCGCGTGTCCGCCGCGTCTGCACGTCGACGAGATGGTGCGGGTGCCGCGGCTGCAGCGCCTGGTCCGGGCGGAAGAGGCACTCGTGGGCCGCGTGCTGGCGCCGCTCGTGGCGCAGCTCCTGCCGGAACGCTCGGCCCGTCTCGCCACCGCCCTCGAGCGCTGTGCACCGTGGGAGGCCGGGCAGGCGGCGCTGGAAACGCTGCTCGCCGACAGCCGTGGCGGCTCGCTGCTGGCCCACCCGGCGGGCGCGGGGCGAGCGTTGTGGGCACGGCGCCACACCATCCCCGAGACGGGGGTGTTCTGGGTCGAGGGCGATGGGGTGGCTGGCCAGCTGGCCACAGCAGCACGCCTGATGGCCCGGGCCCGAGGTCGGCCCCTCGCGGTATCGGCCGGCGCCATCGACGAGGAGGCGGCGGCACGACAGGAGGGGGCCGCAGCGCTCGGCGGCGCGGACAGTCTCGTCCTGACCTCCGTGCCGCTCGAGGTGGGCCAGCCCCTGCCGCTGGCCGAGGGGGAAGCGGTGTGGATCCTCTCGCCGCGCGGGTCGCGCGCGAGCGAGGTGGTGCAGGCGGTGGCCGAGCTGGGGCGCGAGCAGCCGGCCCTCACCGGGGCGGTCGTGGAAGCGGCCGCCGCCACGTGCTTCAGCGCCCCGCCGCACGCCCCGGTCGCCGATCGCGTGAGCCTGGCGGGGCCGGCCGCGCGGCGCGCGCTGGCGTGGCTGGAAAGCTCGCCGGCCGGCCTCACGGCGGAGGAGCTGGAGCTCGTAGGGGTCGAGTCGGCGACGGTCGTGCCCGAGCTGGCGCGCCTGTCCCTGGCGTACCGGCGAGACGGCGTGTGGCACGCCGTGGTGCCGCGTCCCCCCGAGGCCGGCAAGCAGGCGAGGCTCGCCGAGCTGCTTCCCCCCTCGTCGCCGCGTGGCATGGTGGCGCGGGCCGTCGCGACGGGCGACCCGACGGCGCTCCTGAACTGGTGCGAGGAGCGGCTGGAGACGGGACGCCCCCGCGAGGTCTACGCCCTCGTCCGCGCCGCCCCACCCGCCGACCGAGCCTCGCTGGTCGCCGCCGAGGCGGCGCTGCACCTCGGCAGGCTGAAAGAGGCCGCAGCGCGGCTTGCGGCCGTCGGCGAAGCCGGACGTTCCGCCTCCTGGCACGTGGTACGGGCCTGGTGGGCGGTGGCCACGGGCGCCGTCGCGCTTGCGAAGGCCGAGCTGGCACAGGGACACGGCGCCACGCTGCCCCGACGCCTGGCCGCGCGGGTCGCCTGGTGCGAGGCGCAGCTCGCCTTCCTGCGGGGGGAGCGAGAGGAAGAACACCGCTGGTTCGCCGAGGCGGCCCGGCTGGCGCCGCTCGCTGTCCCCGATGCCGTGGCGGAGGTGACCGTGGCGGCGGGCCGCGGTGCCCTCCGCCGGGCCCGGACCCTGCTGGGCGAGATGTGGGGTGGCGACACGACGGCCCTCGTCCTCTACACGCTGGCGGCACGCGCCTGGTTTCGGGGGTGCTACGCCGCCGCCGTGACCGCTCTCCATGCCGCCCTGCGCCTGGCTACCGGGTACAACTTCAAGTTGCTCGGCGAGATCCACGCCGACCTCGGGGCCTCGGCGCTGCAGCAGGAACGCCTGGAGATCGCCGACCGCCACCTGCTCCTCGCCGAGCAGTGGCTCGAACGGGCCGGCTCGGAACGCGCCACCACCGTGGTCCGCTTCAACCGCGCCATCATTGCCAACGACCTCTTGGAGTGGCAGCGCTCGCGCCAGCTCGTCCTCTCGGTGCGGGAGCGCCGCGGCGCCGGGGAGCTCGTGTCGACGATCCTCGAAGACCTCGAACTCCTGCGCGCCGACCTGGTACGGGGCGATGTCGACGCGGCCAGCGCGGCGTTGCCGCGCCTCGAGGAGGCGGCGGCAGGGATCGAGGCACGGGTCGGTCTCGCGCAGGGACTATCGGCAGCGCGGGCGCACATCGCCCTGGCGGTCGGCGACCTGGAAACTGCCGCTGCTGCGGCCGAGGGCGCCGACGAGAGCGAGCGGCCACTGCTCCTGGCCGTGGTGCGCGCCGCCCAGGGGGTGCTGCCCGAGGACGGGCTGCCGTGGCGGTGGGGGCTGGTGGTGACGGGTCGGCTGCTGGCGCGCTGGTACGACGGTGGCGAGGCGTCGGCACGGGAGGAGCTGGCGCACGGCCTCGCCACTCGTCCGCGCGAGGCGGCCGTGGGATTTGCCCGCTTCGTCGCCTGCCTGCGGCGGCGGGGAGAGGCGCTGCCCCCGTCCTGGTCCGCGTTGCGGGTGCGAGCGGAGCAGGTCCTCGACGCGGCAGGGCTGGATGGCTGGGCCGGGCGCCTGCGGCGGGAGCTGGGTCCGGACACCCTGGAGGTCGTCCGGGCCCTCGACGGCGTGCTCGGGGCCGGCAGCGACGCGCTGACGGTGCCGCGCCTGGAGCGCCTGGGCCGGGCGTTGCAGCTCGGAGGGCTGGAGGTGACGGTGGACGGCCGCCCCGTGGCCGTGTTCGGTGACGCCGCGGGCGGGGAGACCTTGACCATGGGCGGTGTCGCGCTGCGGGTCGGCGGTGCCGTCTCCGAGGTGGCCCGGGCGGCCCTGCTGCTGGTCCTGCGCCAGCTGCCGCTCCTCCTCGGTGGCGAGGGCGGGGGCGGGGGAGGCGCGACGTCGAACCTCCTGGGCTCGAGCGCCGCCCTCGCTGCCATCCGCGAAGAGATCGTGCGCTGGGCGCCGCTGCCGGCGCCGGTCCTCCTGACCGGCGAGCCGGGGACGGGCAAGGAGCTGGTGGCTCGCGAGCTCCACCGCCTCAGCGGGCGGCGGGGGGAGTTCGTGGCGGTGAACTGCGCCGGCATCCCGGCCACGCTGCTCGAATCGGAGTTGTTCGGGGTCGCCCGCGGTGCGTTCACCGGCGCCGATCGCGACCGGCCGGGACTGGTCGAAGCAGCGGCGGGCGGCACGCTGTTCCTCGACGAGGTGGGCGAGCTGCCCATCGAACTGCAAGGCAAGTTGCTGCGCCTCCTGCAGGAGCGCGAGGTGCGACGCCTGGGTGCCACCGTCTCCCGTCGGGTGGACGTCCGTTTCGTGGCGGCCACCAACCGCGATCTGGCCGAAGCCATTGCCGCCGGCACCTTCCGCCAGGATCTCTACTACCGGCTGGCCTACGCGGTGATTCGCCTGCCGCCGCTGCGGGAACGCCCCGAGGACATCGAGACCCTGGCCGTGCACTTCGTGGCCGAGCTGGCGCGCAGCTTCCAGCGTCCCGGCGTGCGCCTCTCCTCGGCGGCCCTGGCCCTGCTGCGCCAGGGACAGTGGCCGGGTAACGTCCGCGAGCTCGAGTCGCAGCTGGCGCGGGCGGTGGCGGCGGCGCGGCCCGGGGAGGTGCTGGGGCCCGACCGCTTTGGCGAGCTTGCCGCGCGGCCGGCCCCGGAGCTTCGGCCGTGGGCGGAGGCACTGACCCACTTCCGCCGTAGCTATTTTGGCGAGCTCCTGGCCGCAACGGGTGGCAACCGGTCGCTGGCCGCCCGCCGGGCCGGCGTCTCCCGGCAGACCCTCCTCTACCACCTCAAGGAGCTCGGCCTCGGCGAACGCGCCGAGCGGTGAGGTACACTGGGTTCCATGATGACGCTGCTCCTGGCCGCAGCCTTGGCCGGCGAACCGCGCCTGCTCACCCTCGCGGCCGGCCAGGGGAACCTCTACTCTGCGCACTGGCAAGGCTTCCCCAAGGTGGGGTGGGTGGTCGGCGAGCCATTGCCCGTCAACGCCTCGCCGCAATTTGCGGGTCCCATGTCGGGGGTGATCCAGCCGGGATCGGCCATCGAGGTGGGGGCCATCGGCAGCCCGTTGCCCCGGGCCGGCGAGCCGGGCGTGCTCGACGAGGTCATCGTCCTCTCCCTGGGGCCTGGCCCCTTGCACCGGTCGGGGTACGCCCCGGCCCGAGGTGTCCCGGTCCTCGAGACCCTCCTGGCCCACGGCGCTCCCGGCGTCGTTGTCTTCGCCACGGTGGTGGGGAGCCGGTTCGTGGAGGGGGTCGACGGGATGGTGCTGGACCTGGAGATCTGGGTCCGCCAGGGGGAGGGACTGCCGCGCCTGGTGCTGGCAGCGCCCAACCACCCGCCCCTCGAGACGGCGACCTTCGACGGTGGCATCGCCGTGGCCCTCGGCGGGCAGGTGGCGGTGCTGGCGGCCGACGGCTCCCTCGTCTTCCGCTCGCCCGCGGGGGAGCGGTGGACGGTGGAGCGTGCCGAAGGCCGGCAGGTGCATGTCCAGAGCGCGGCGGGGGCACGCCACGTGGTCGAGGTGCCGAGCCCGTGAGAAAAGAGGGGCGGGCTTGGGAGCCCGCCAGGAAGAAGGAGGAGGTTGGATCTGTGCGTTCAGGTCGTGGCCGCGACCCGGACCGCAGCCATTCCCCAAGCAAACCCGATGCCAACCCCTGACTGGGACGCCCTGACCGGGCAGCTCGCCACGCTGCCGGGCGAGTCGTTGACGCTGCTGCGCCGCGAGCCGCTGGCGCGCTGGACCACCCTCGGGATCGGCGGCCCCGCCCGGGTCGTGGCACGCTGCCGCTGCCGCGACGCGGTGGTGGCGTGCGTCACGGCCTGCCGGGCCTGCCATCTCCCCTGGGTGGTGCTGGGCAAGGGCGGCAACGTCCTCGTCCCCGACGAGGGGCTCGACGCCCTGGTCCTCGTCCTCGACGGCGAGCTCGCCACCCTCGAGCGCCGGGAACACCGTTTCGTGGCCGGCGGCGGCCTGCCCCTGGCCAAGCTGGTGCGGGCGGCGGTGGAGGCCAGTTTGACCGGGGTGGAGTGTCTGGGTGGCATCCCCGGCACCGTGGGCGGTGCCCTGGCCATGAACGCCGGCGCCTTCGGGCAGGAGATCCTCGACGTGCTCGCCTGGGCGGAGGTGGTGGACGGCGATGGCTCGGCGCGGCGCATGGAGCGGTGGGAGATCGAGGGGGGGTACCGCTGGAGTGTCCTCGGCAAGGGACGGATCGTGACCACTGCCGAGTTCGCCCTTCGCCCGGAGCGCCGCGACGTGCTGGCGGCGCGCCTGCGCGAGGCGCGGGACCGGCGGCGCGCGGCCTTGCCGGTGGAGCCCTCCGCCGGCAGCGTCTTTCGCAATCCCCCCGGCGACTGGGCTGGCCGGTTGCTGGAGCTGGCCGGCTGCAAGGGGTTGCGGGTCGGTGGGGCGGAGGTGTCGGCGCGGCACGCCAACGTGGTGGTCAACGCTGGCGGCGCGCGGGCGGCCGACGTGCGCGCGGTGATTGCCGAAATGGCGCGGCGCGTGGAGGAGAGGTTCGGGGTGCACCTCGAACTCGAACTGAAGGTGCTGGAAAGAGATGGCAGTGTCGCCGCCGGTCCTCCGGGCGACCTTGCATGAACGGCCGGCCTGTGCTACATATCCAGCCTGCTGTAGACGAACAGTGAGGGAGACAGCCGCATGAACATCGAGCAAAAGGTCAAGGACATCATCGTGCAGCAGCTCGGCGTCGATCCGGAGAAGGTGAAACCGGAGGCTTCCTTCGTCGAGGATCTGGGGGCGGACTCCTTGGACACCGTCGAGCTGGTGATGGCGTTCGAGGAGGAGTTCGGGGTGGAGATCCCCGACGAGGCTGCCGAGAAGATCCGCACCGTGGCCGACGCCATCGCCTACCTGAAGGAGCACGTGAAGGAGGCGTAGTGGCCCGCCGGGTGGTGATCACCGGCGTCGGTCTCGTCTCGCCCCTGGGTGTCGGGACCGACGCGACCTGGCAGGGGCTGGTGGCCGGCAAGTCGGGCATCGGCCCCATCACCAGGTTCGATGCCAGCGACTTTGCCGTGCGCATCGCTGCCGAGGTGAAGGGTTTCGACCCGGAGGCGTGGCTCGAGGCCAAGGAGGCGCGCAAGTTCGACCTCTTCGTCCACTACGCCGTGGCCGCCGCCGAGATGGCCCTCCAGGCCTCCGGCTACGCCATCACCGAGGCCAATGCGACGCGGGTGGGTGTCGTCATTGGCTCGGGTATCGGCGGGTTGCCGAGCATCCAGGAGAACCACAAGACGCTCCTGGAGCGGGGGCCGCGCCGCATCTCGCCCTTCTTCATCCCGGGCAGCATCGTCAACATGCCGTCCGGGCTGGTGTCCATCCGTACCGGCGCCAAGGGTCCCAACTCGGCCACCTGCACCGCCTGCTCCACCGGCGCCCACGCCATCGGCGACGCGTTCCTCTACATCAAGCACGGCTACTGCGATGCGGCGTTGTGCGGCGGCACCGAAGCGGTCATCACCCCCCTCGCCGTCGGCGGGTTCGCCTCCATGCGCGCCTTGTCCACGCGCAACGACGAGCCGGAAAAGGCGTCGCGGCCGTGGGACCGGCAGCGGGACGGCTTCGTGATGGGGGAGGGGGCCGGCATCCTGTTCCTCGAGGAGCTGGAGTCGGCGCGCCGACGCGGCGCCCCCATCCTGTGCGAGGTGCTCGGCTTCGGCATGACTGGCGACGCCTTCCACATCACCGCGCCGGCCGAGGACGCCGACGGCCCGGCCCGGGTGATGGCCAGCGCCCTGGCCGATGCGGGGGTGGCGCCGGAGGAGGTGGACTACATCAACGCCCACGGCACCTCCACCCCCCACAACGACCGGATCGAGACCCTGGCCATCAAGAAGGTGTTTGGCGAGCACGCCTACCGCCTGTCCGTCTCGTCGACCAAGTCGGCCACCGGGCACCTGCTGGGCGCGGCCGGCGGGCTCGAAACGGGTATCACCGCCCTCGCCGTCGCCAACGACCTGGTGCCGCCGACCCTCAACCTGGACGATCCGGACGAGGGGTGCGACCTCGACTACACGCCGCACACGGCGCGTCGGCGGGCCATCCGCGTGGCCGTGTCCAACTCCTTCGGCTTCGGCGGCACCAACGCCTGCGTCGTCCTCGGCAAGCTGCGGTGAGGCCCTTGCCTGCTTTGACTTGTCGTGTCGTTCTTGATATGAATGAACGGGCATTCATTCTTGCCCGCCGCCGGCGGCGGGCGGGGAGGGGGAACCCATGAACATGTGCGTCTTGACGGCCCACGTGCCCGACACCGCGTCGGTCATCAAGGTGGGCCCAGGGGGAAACCGCATCGACGAGACGGGGATCAAGTGGATCATCTCGCCCTACGACGAGTACGCCATGGAGGAGGCGCTCAAGCTCAAGGAGAGCCGCGGCGGCAGCGTCACGTACGTCACCTACGGGCCGGCGCGGGCCGAAGGAGTCCTGCGTGAGTGCCTGGCCAGGGGGGGTGACGCGGCGGTCCACGTCACGGGGGGCGAGGCCACCTTCGGGGACGCCCTGGCGGTGGCGCGGGTGCTGTCGGCGGCGGTGCGCAAGGTGGGCTCCTTCGACCTCATCCTGGTGGGTGTCAAGGGGGTGGGGAGCGACAACGGCCTGGTCGGCGCCATGGTCGCCGAGCTCCTCGACATCCCCCACGTCGCAAGCGTCACCAAGCTCGAGATCGGCGACGGGACGCTCACGGCCCACCGGGAGATCGAGGGCGGGGTCGAGGTGGTGCAGGCGCCGTTGCCGTGCTGCATCACGGCGCAAAAGGGCCTCAACGAACCGCGCTATCCCTCCCTCAAGGGGATCATGGCGGCCAAGCGGGTGCCCATCCAGAGCTTGACCGTTGCCGATCTCGGCCTCGACGAGGCGGCGCTGGCAGGGGCCGAGGCTGGCTCGCGCTGGCGCAGCCTGGCCTTGCCACCCGCCAAGGCGGGCGGCACCATCATCCAGGGGGAAGAGGACCCGGCAGGGGCGGCCCGGCAGCTCGCCGCCCTGCTGCGCGAGCAGGCGAAGGCCATCTAGGGGGAGGCGACCATGGCGTGCATCCTTTCGTTCGTCGAACAGCGTGACGGGACCATTCGCAAGGGCTCCCTCGAGGCGCTCTCCCAGGCCAGGCGGCTGGCGAGCGAGGCCGGCTTCGAGGTCTGCGCCGTCCTCGTGGGTCACGGGGTGACGGACAAGGCGGCGGAGCTCGGCGCCTACGGCGCCTCGACCGTGTACGTGGTGGACGAGGAGCGCTTTGCCCGCTACTCGGCCGAAGGGTACGCCGCCGCGGTGCGGGCCGCGGTGGAACGGTGCCGGCCCGAGGCGGTCTTCATGTCGGCCACTGCCATGGGGCGCGACCTCTCCGGGCGCGTGGCGGCGCGGCTTGAGGTGGGCTGCATCCCGGACGTGACGGAGGTGCGCCTGGAGGGGGGAAAGGTGGTGGCGGTGCGGCCGGTGTACTCGGGGAAGGCCCTCGCCACCGTGGAGGGCGGTGGCGCCACGCCCGTCGTCGTCACCCTCCGGCCCAACGTGTTTGTAGCGGAAGCGGTGGGTGGCACGGCCCGGGTGGAGGTGTTGCCGGCCATTCCGGCCACCATCCGTGCCGTGGTGGCCGACGTGGTGGCCGCGGGCGGCGGCGAGCTCGATGTGGCGGAAGCCGACATCATCGTCTCGGGTGGCCGCGGCCTCAAGGGGCCTGAGCATTTCGCCATGATCAAGGCCCTCGCCGATGTCCTGGGCGCGGCGGTGGGGGCGTCGCGGGCGGCGGTGGATGCCGGCTGGATCGACCACGCCCACCAGGTGGGGCAGACCGGCAAGGTGGTGTCGCCGTCGTTGTACATCGCCTGCGGCATCTCCGGTGCCATCCAGCACCTGGCCGGCATGTCGTCCTCCAAGATCATCGTGGCCATCAACAAGGACCCGGAGGCACCCATCTTCAAGGTCGCCGATTACGGGATCGTCGGCGACCTCTTCCAGGTCGTGCCGGCCCTCACCGAGGAGATCAAGAAGCTCAAGGCGTAGGGATCGACCCCTGGCGCGCAGCACCACGGGCGGGGCCGCAGGCGGCCCCGCCCAGTCGTTGTGGTGCCACCTGCATCTCGGACGAGAAGTGAACGGCCGCGTTGGCAGCACCGCGCCCGTGGTGCGACAGTCTTGACAAATATGACCGCGAAGGTAATATTATGGTGAGGCGGTGGCACTGGACGAGCATGGTCGGAATCGCGCGACAGACCGATTACGCAGCGCGCATCATCCTCCACCTGGCGAGCTTGCCCGAGGGAAGCCAGGAGTCGCTGGCGGCCATCGCAGCCCGCCGCCTCCTCCCTCTGCCCTTCATTCGCCGCATCGTCGCCAAGCTGGTCGGCGCCGGTCTCGTGACCACGGTACGCGGGGCTCGGGGCGGTATCCGTCTGGCGCTGCCCGCCGCCGAAATCTCGCTCCTCGATGTGGTCCGGGCCATGGAGGGTGAAGTCGTGCTCAATCGCTGCGTGGCCGATCCGCCGTCCTGCCCGCTGTCGAGCCACTGCCCGGTGCAGCGGGAGTGGACCAGGCTCACGCGGCAGCTCGAGGCGGGGTTGGCAGCGGTGCGCTTTGCCTCCCTTGCCAGACGCTTGGAGCGCTCCGAAGGTCCTCGCCCGCGCCGGCGCGGTCGGCGGGCGACGAGCGGAGGAGCTGGAGGGTCCCCTGGGATCTGAAAGGAGGAGAGGAGCGTGGATGTTCTGACCCTGTCGCGGCTTCAGTTTGCAGTGGCTACGTACTTCCATTTTCTCTTCGTGCCGCTCACCCTCGGGCTTTCCTGGCTGGTAGCGATCATGCAGACCCGCTGGGTGCGCACCGGTGACGAAGAGTATCGACGCATGGCCAAGTTCTGGGGCAAGCTCTTCCTCATCAACTTTGCCATTGGCGTGGTGACGGGCATTACCCTCGAGTTCCAGTTCGGCACCAACTGGTCCCGCTACTCGGCCTTCGTGGGCGATGTCTTCGGCTCGTTGCTGGCCATCGAGGCGACGGCGGCGTTCTTCTTGGAATCCACCTTCATCGCCGTCTGGTTCTTCGGCTGGGACCGTCTGCCCCCGAAGGTCCATCTGGCGTCCATCTGGCTGGTGGCCATCGCCTCCAACGTCTCGGCGTTCTGGATCCTGGTCGCCAACGCCTGGATGCAGAGCCCGGTGGGCTTCGAGATCCGCAACGGCCGGGCCGAGCTCACGAGTTTCCTCGCTGTCGTCACCCAGCCCTTTGCCCTTCTCGAGGTGGTCCACACCCTGGGGGGCGCGTACCTCCTGAGCGGCTTCTTCGTCCTCGGCATCTCTGCCTGGCACTTGCGGCGTCGCCAGCACGTGCCGTTCTTTACCAAGTCGTTCCGTCTGGCAGCGGTGTGGACGCTGGTGTTCTCGCTCTTCGAGGTGGCCCAGGGCCACATGAACGCCGAGATCCTCGGCAGCAAGCAGCCGCTTAAGCTCGCCGCCATGGAGGCACAGTGGGAGACGCAACGGGGTGCCCCCATGCACCTCATCCTCTGGCCCGATGCGGCCGGCGAGCGGAACACCGTGCAGACCCTGTCGATTCCGAAGGCGCTCTCGCTCCTCGCCCACTACGACGCTGACGCCGAGGTGGTGGGGCTGAAATCCGTACCCCCGGCCGACCGGCCACCGGTGCTCCCGTCCTTCCTGTCGTTTCGGATCATGGTCGGTCTGGCGTTCCTGTTCGTCGCCCTCGCCCTCTGGGCGTTCGTCCGCCGGCGGGAGCCGGCCGAGGCCAGCCCGCTCCTGCTGCGCGCCCTGGTCTGGGCGATCCCGCTCCCCTACATCGCCAACGAGCTGGGTTGGACCCTCTCCGAGCTGGGGCGGCAGCCGTGGATCGTCTACGGGGTCATGCGTACGAGCGACGCCGTCTCGCCCATCGCCACCCCCCAAGTGGCGGTGACCGTTGTGGCCTTTATCCTGGTCTATACGCTGCTCGGCGTCGCCAACTTCTACTTGCTGGCCAAGCTTGCGCGTCGCGGCCCGGTGGGGACCAGTCCGAGCCCGCGTGTGGCCACGGCGCGGGGTTAGGGGGTACTGCCATGCTGGAGACCATCTGGTTCGTGCTCTGGGGTGTGCTGTGGACCGTTTACTTCGTTCTCGACGGTTTCGACCTGGGCCTGGGGACGCTCATGCCGTTCCTGGCCAAGAGCGACGGTGAGCGGCGCGTTGTCCTCAACGCCCAGGGGCCGTTCTGGGACGGCAACGAAGTGTGGTTGTTGACCGCCGGTGGCGCTACCTTCGCCGCCTTCCCCAGGACCTACGCCGTGATGTTTTCCGCCCTGTACACGCCGCTCATGGTACTCCTCTTTGCCCTGATCCTGCGGGGGATCTCCTTCGAGATGCGCTCCAAGGAGGACGCCGCCTGGTGGCGGGGGATCTGGGACACCTGCATGGTGGTTGGCTCGTTCCTGCCGGCGCTCCTCTTTGGTGTGGCCTTTGCCAACATCTTCAAGGGGTTGCCCCTCGACGCCGACGGGATCCTGCACGGCAACCTCATCACCCTGTTGAACCCCTACGGCCTGCTGGGAGGGGTGCTGTTCGTGCTCCTCTTCGCCGTACACGGCTCCCTCTGGCTGGCCATCAAGGGGGGCGGTGACATGGGGGAGCGGGGGGCGAGGATGGCGGTTCGCCTGTGGCCAGCGCTGTTGGTGGTGGCCGTGGCGTTTCTCCTGGCGACCGCCTTTGCCACCGACCTCTACGCCAACATTGGTCGCTGGCCGCTTTTGGCGCTCTTCCCGCTCCTCGCCGTGGTCGGCCTGTTCACGAGTCGCTACTTCATGGCTGCTCGGCAACCATGGAAGGCGTGGGGCGCATCGGCCCTCACCATCGCCGGGGCCACCGCCTTCGGGGTCGCCGGCCTCTACCCACGGCTGCTCCCCTCAACCCTCGACCCGGCCGCGACCCTGACCGCTTTCAACAGTGCTTCCACGCCGCTGACCCTTGCCATCATGCTTGGAGTTGCCGCTGTCTTCGTGCCCCTGGTGCTGCTCTACCAGTTCTGGGTGTACCGAACCTTCTCCTACCCGATCACCGAGGCCGACCTGGAACGCGCCAACGCGTACTGAGCCCGACCTGCCTCCCTCGTCGGGAAGGGCGGGGCCCCAGGCGGCCCCGCCCCGTCGTCAAGCTCAGGCCGATGCAGCGGCGCGCAGGGCGTCGAGGATGGTCGCCTCGGCCCGGCCGTGCAGCTCCTTGACCCGGGAGAAGGCAGCGTCGGCACGGGCCAGCAGGGTGCGCGCCGCCTCGTGCTCGGCGAGACCCGGCAGGTTGATGCAGACGTTCTGGAAGGCGGCGGCCGCGGCGGCCCGGGCCATCTGGGCGCCGGTGCCGGCGTCGGAGGCGGAGGCCGGCAGGCCGATCTCGGCCACGTCCAGGCAGAGTTCGAGGATCTCCGGACACCCTTCGAGGACGCCCAGGGGCACCTCGATGGCGGCCACCGTGGCCCGGGCGATGGCCGCGTCGCGAGCGGCGCGTTCCTCGTCGCTCCCCTTGGGCAGCCGCATGGCGGCCAGGAGGGCGTCGAAGGCGGCCGTGTCGGCGTCGACGGCGGCGAGCATGCGGTCCTTGAGTTCCTGGCCCCGCACGGCGATGGCCTCCAGGCGCTCCTGCCGCGCCTCGAAACCCTTCTTGGGGTGGGAGAGGTTGGCCACCATGGCCGCCAGGGCCGCCGCCAGCGCCCCGGCGAGGGCGGCCACCGAACCGCCGCCGGGGGCCGGCGACTCGGTGGACAGCTCGTCCACGAAGTCGCGCACCGGCATGGCGGCCAGGCGCGCTGGCTGGCGCAGCCGGTTCTCGATGATGCGGTCCGCCGGGTCGAAGGGTTTGACCTCCGAGAGGCCGAGGGTGCGGATGGCCACGTGGAGCAGCTCCCGCTCCGGGACACCCGCCGACCTCCCCATGCGGCGCAGGTAGTGCCGGCCGGCGGCGAGGAGGGCTTCCCGGGGCACCAGCCCCACCAGTTCCGAGCCCGTGACCCGCAGGCCGCGCTCGGCGGCCCGCTCCTCGCAGGTGTCGAAGGCCAGGTGGAGCGGCGTCGCGTCCAGGTCGGTGAGGTTCATGGAAATCTGGGCGCAGCCGAACTCGGGGATGGTCCACCCCACCGCCTTGACGGACTTCAAGAGGCCAGGCTCCCAGACGGGTTCGCCGTTGGCGTCGAGGACCACGTTCCCGACCGCGTCCCGCTTCTTCCGCCCCTTTTCCCGAACGTCGAAGGCCACGCGGTTGGCCAGGCGCTTGTCGGTGGTGTTGAGGTTGACGTTGTAGGCGACTAAGAACTTGCGCGCGCCGATGACGATCGCCCCGGAGCGGGGGACGAAACGCGCGGGGCCGAAGTCGGGCTGCCAACGGGGATCGGCGAGCTTCTCGGCCAGTCCCTCGTACTCGCCGGCACGGATGTCGGCGAGGTTGCGGCGGTGCGGTGCCGAGGCGGCGTACTCGTAGAGGTATACCGGTACTGCGAGCTCCCGTCCCACCCGCTCGCCGAGGGCGCGGGCCAGGGCGACGCACTCGTCCATGGTCACCTCGGCCACCGGCACGAAGGGGACCACATCGACGGCGCCGAGGCGGGGGTGCGCCCCCCGGTGGGTGGTCATGTCGATGCACTCGATCCCCTTGGCGACGAGGCGGAAGGCGCCTTCGAGCACGGCCTCGGGCTCGCCGACGAAGGTGATGACCGTGCGGTTCGTCTCGGCGCCCGGGTCGACGTTGAGGACGCTCACGCCAGCCACCGAGGCAGCCGCCGCGGCTACGGCCTCCCACACCTCGCGGTGCCGACCTTCGGAAATGTTGGGGACGCACTCCACCAGTCGCATGGTCGCCTCCAGGAAGGAGCATGCTAGTGGGCAGGAGGCGGCGCTGCAACTTCCGGTGGGGGTGGGGCGGAGGGACGTGGCGAGGGTCGCGCGCTCCCGGGCGCGTCGAGGTCCGGCTCGCTCCGGGGGATGGCTGACGTTTCGATCACGGCGTCCTGCGAGCGTCGGTGCGCACCAGCTCGTACCAGGCAAGGCCGCGCAACCAAGGGGAGATGAAGCGGAGCGGGAAAGAATTGGCGAGCGTTCCCGAGACGACCGTGCGATACCGGTGCGCCTGCAGCCACTTCTCCAAGTCCGCCTTCTCTTCGGCGGCCACCACGGCGACAAGCCGCGGTGGCGGTGTCTCCCTGAGAGGCACCCGAAGGGCGTGGACCTTCGCGGCAGGCGTCCAGACGAGGGCCGAGTCCACGAGGGTCGGTACCGCCTGGGCACGGAGAAAGGCCGTGGCGCGGCCAAAGGCGCGGTAATCCGCCGCAAGCAGCAGGAGCTTGAAGGCCACGGCAAGGGTGAGCACTGGGAACAGCGCGCCTCGCGAATCACGCGAACGGCCCAGGGCGGCCACCAAGGCAGGGGCGATGAGGAAGCTCGCCTTGGCAAGGTCGAAGAGGTCCAACTGCCGTTCGCTCAGGTTGACGAGAAGGGTGGCCGTGGCGGCCGTGGCGAGCAGCAACGGGGGAAGCAGGCGCAGCCGACCTGTCGGCTGCCAGGCGTGCCACTGACTCGCCATCACCAGGGCGAACCAGGGGAGGTGAAGGACGACGTACGCCGACCACCGGGCGGCAGGCCACACCGCGAAGGTGGCGAGAGCCGCCACCGCCCACACGCCGAAGAGGCCGAGCCGTTCCAGGCTTTCGGCCACGACCTCTCGCCAGGGCGTCTGTAGCAGGCGGGCGAGGGCCACGGCAGCGAGCAGCAGGCTCAGGTACCGGTAGTGGAGAAAGCGGAAGAGGAAGGAAAGGCGCCACGCCTCGCCGAGGAGAAAGGTAAAGCGTTGACCGTCCTCCTTGATCTTGCCGAGGAACGCCACCGTCTCCTGGGGATCGGGGGCGAAGACGATCGCCACACCAACGAGCCCCGAAAGCAGCGCGACGCCCCCTACCACGGCTGCGCGCTGGAGCAGGAGGCGCCTGCGAAGGACCAGGAATAACGCCAGGAAGGTGAGGAGGACAGCGGCGTTGGGATGGGTGGGGATGGCGAGCAGGCCGACGAGGAGCGCCGCGCCGAGGAGGGGCGCCAGCCTCCCGGTGCGCTCGAACCGCTGACACAGGGCAGTGACGGCGAGTCCAACGGTGAGGAGCACCATTTCTGGTCGGGTCGGGGCGAGCCAGTTGTGGGTCAGAAGGTACGTTGCCAGCAGGGCGGTAGCGGTCCGGGCCATGTCGGGGCCGATTGACCTGCGCGCTGTGGCATGGAAGAGCCAACAGCTTGCCAGGATCAACAGCCCGTGAACGGCGGCGTGGGGAAGGAAACGCGCAGGCCACCACGACCACAGGAGAGCGGCCAGCACCGTTTGTGCTTTCTGGAACGGGAAAACCGTACCAAAGACATCGTTGTGGAACAGTGCTCCTCGAGCGGTGTTGGCGATGTGCGAGGCGTTGACGCCGTCGTCGTAGTTGGGGGTGAGGAGGAGAGTGTATAGCGCGACCGCGCCGAGGAGCGCGACCCTTCCCCACGGAAAGGGGGACGTCCCTGCTCTTTCGCGCCGAGGAAGGCCCACCGAGTAGCTCCCCGGCCAAAGCCTAGCACGCAGGATTCAGATGCCGCCTTCCTGCGTCGACTCGCCTTCCGCGAACCGCGATCGTCACCCCCGAACCATCTCCGCGAGGGGGCAGGGCGGTGGTGGCGGCGTGTCTCCCATGGGACGCGAGGGCCGCATGTTCCCTCCCTCCCGTCTCATCCCGCCGCCCTGCGAGGGCGGTGGGGCCACGCGTCTGTCGAGCCCCGTCGGCGCTCTGCGCCTCGGGGTGGGGAAGGCGCTCGGGCGGCAGGAGTCTTCCGTTCACGTGCGGCGTCGAGCGAGTAGCGGTGCGCACGTGCTCGTCCGCCAGGCGCGACGGACCGCCGACGGCGGCAGGGAAGGACGTGCGCCGGTCGGGAGGACCGCCTCGCCGCGGTCCGACCACGCGCCGTGGCGCACGCCAGGGGTGGCGATCTCAATCTTGGCGCGGGGGCCGGGTTGGTGCTGGCGGTACGGCCGCCTGGTGAGTGAGCAGCGGCGGTGGTCCTGGGGTGAGCCACTCGCCCCGCCGCAACCCGAAGAGGGGCCAGAGCACGGCGCGCGCCGGCGCTGCGGCGAGGTACAGGGCCCACTTCGCGTAGGCGTGGTAGAGGTGGGCGAGCACGAAGGGACAGCGCCATCGGCCTCCGTGGTTCCGGAAGGCGCGCCACTCCTCCCGCCAGAAACGCGCCTGCTCGGCCACGGTCTTCGAGGAGGGGTGCAGTCGGAACCGGCTCAGCACCTCCGGGACGAACCGGTAGCGGACGTTCCGGCCGATCCGCAACCAGTACTCGAAGTCCAGGGCGTACTGGAAGCTCGGATCAAGCAGGCCGTGCCGCTCGACGACGCGCCGGCGAAAGAAGGTGGACGGCTGGCAGATGTGACAGCCGAAGCGGTAGAGATCGCCGATGGCCTGAATGGGCGTTTCCGGGATCACCTTGATGAAGTTCCCCGCTGGATCGGTGAGGATGCCGAGGCCGGAAATCATGTCGGTTGCGGGGTCGCGGCGGAACTGTTCCTGGACCCTGGCCAGGGCCTGGGGGAGCAGCACGTCGTCGGCGTTGAGCCAGCCGAGAATCTCGCCGCCAGCCATGGTCAGCCCCTTGTTGATGGCGTCCGCTTGTCCTTGGTCTGGTTCGGACATCCACCGCAAGGGAAGGCGAGACTCGGCGGCGCGGAGGATCTCGAGGGTGCCGTCCGTCGAGCCGCCGTCGACCACCACCACCTCCAGCGCGACGTCTGCCTGGTCGGCGAGGGAATCGAGGGTTTCGCCGACGAAGGCAGCGCTGTTGCGAGTGGGGACGACGATGGACACCAGCGGTGTCGACGACATCAGACGAAGCTTAGCAAAGGTGGTCCCTGCCGGGCGCGCATGGGCCTTTCTCGCTCCGCCGGGCGGCAGCACGGCGGTGGCACGCCCCGGCGGCGCGGCCGCTGGCCTGCCGCGAAACGCCCCGATCAGACGCCGCGCGGCGGACGCCGGCGAGCCTTGCGTGCCGCCCGCCGCAGCCACTGGTAGAGGCGCGGCAGTGGCGAAAGCGCAGCGTACGCCCAGCTCTTCCAGGCGAAGGGCCACAGCCGGACGCTCGCCACGGCGGCTCGTCGCGCGGCGCCGCCGTCGCCCTCCAGGAGGGCGGCATAGGCCAGTTCACGCTGGAGGTGGGCCAGGCGGCGACGCCACGCACGCGGCGGCAGTGCCGCGGCATGGCGGGTACGGGCGTCGTCGAGGATACGCAGGGTCGAGGCGGCCATCGCGCCGAGGTGTCGGCTGCTCTGCTGCTCGTGGACGCGCACCAGGGCGAGGGGCTCGTGCAGGACAGGGATGGTGCCGAGGGCGGCCACCACCCGGAGCCACAGCTCGTAGTCCTCGCCGAGGTCGAGGTCGCCGCGAAAACCGCCCACTTCGTGGAACAGGCGCCGCTCGAGGACTACCGCGTTGATGGGAAAGAGGCTCCTGAGCAGGAGGTCCTCGAAAGCGATGCGATCCGGCAGCGGTTCGGCCGGCACGCGCCGCGGGCGAAAGCGCCCTTCCGCATCGCGCAGGACCTCGGCCGCCGTCAGTGGGAGCTCGAGGGGGGCGTCGAAGACGAGGGCCTCGCAACAGCACGCGCGGACGCCGCTCCGTACGACGGCGAGCATCTTGGCCGCAAATCCCTCGACGACCAGGTCGTCGTCATCGAGGAACGAGACCCAGGGCGCCGTCGCCGCCGCGACGCCCAGATTGCGCGCCCGCGAACGGCCCACCCCCTCGCTCCGCAGCCACCGGACGCGCCCGTCGCAACTCGCGATCCTCGCGCACGTTGCTGGCGTGGCGTCGGTGGAGCCGTCGTCGACGACGATGATCTCGATCTCCGCCACGGTTTGCGCGCGCAGCGCGTCGACGGCCGAGGCGAGCACGGCGGCTCGGTTGCGGGTGGCAGTGATGAACGCGAGCGCTGCGGGTGCACCCCCGCCCAACTCAGGTGCCTCCGAGCCGTTCGAGGTCCGCCTTCACCATGAGCTTCACCAGGTCGGCAAAGCCCAGCCGCGGGGTCCACCCCAGGTCACGGCGGGCCTTGCTGGCGTCCGCCTGCAGGAGCTCCACCTCGGCCGGCCGGAAGTACTTGGGATCGACGACGACGAGGGTCCGCCCGTCCCGCGCGTCGATACCCCGCTCGCCGGTCCCCCGCCCCTGCCACTCGAGGGTGACGCCGATCTCGCCGAAGGCCGCCTCGCAGAACTCGCGCACCGAGTGGGTCTCGCCCGTGCCGACGACGAAGTCGTCGGGGGTGTGGTGCTGGAGGATGCGCCACATGGCTTCCACGTAGTCGCCGGCGAAGCCCCAGTCGCGGCGGGCATCGAGGTTGCCAAGGGCGAGGGGCTCCTGCCGGCGGGCGAGGGCAAACTCGGCCACGGCCCTGGTGATCTTGCGAGTGACGAAGTTCTCCCCCCGCCGCGGCGACTCGTGGTTGAAGAGGATGCCGTTGGCGGCGAAGAGGCCGTACGCCTCGCGGTAGTTGACCGTGGCCCAGAAGGCGTACATCTTGGCCACGGCGTAGGGCGAGCGGGGGTGGAACGGCGTTCGCTCGTGCTGCGGGCACTCGTCGGCCAGGCCGAACAGCTCCGACGAGGACGCCTGGTAGAAGCGAGCCTGCCGCCGCCGCTGGCGGATGGCTTCGAGCAGACGAATGGTGCCGAGCGCCACCACCTCGCCCGTGTAGGTGGGTTGGCGGAAGGAGATGCCCACGTGGGACTGGGCGGCGAGGTTGTAGACCTCGTCGGGCTTGCTCGCCTCGATCACCTCGTGCAGCGAGTCGGCGTCGGACAGGTCGCCGTAGTGGAGGAAGTAGCGGTTGCGGTAGTCCTCCCGCCCCCACAGGTGATCGATGCGCTCGCGGTTGAAGGTCGAGGCGCGGCGCACCAGCCCGTGCACCTCGTACCCCTTCTTGAGGAGGAGCTCGGCCAGGTACGAGCCGTCCTGCCCCGTCACGCCCGTGATCAGTGCCCGCTTCACGGCGAGAGTGTAGCACTGGCGCTGCCACCGGCCGCCCCGCCCGCCGGGGGAGGCTACGGCTCGACTCGGTAGTTGGGCGCTTCCTTGGTGATGACCACGTCGTGGGCGTGGGACTCTCTGAGGCCCGCCGAGGTGACGCGCACCAGGCGCGCGCGCGCCTGCAGCTCGGCGACCGTGGCGCAGCCGGCGAGCCCCATCCCGGCTCGCAGGCCGCCGACGAGCTGGGTGAGCTGCACGGCCAGGGGCCCCTTGTACGGCACCATCCCCTCGATGCCCTCGGGCACCAGCTTGGCGAGCTCCTCCTCGCCCTGGAAGTAGCGCTCGCGGGCGCCGGCCCCGTCCTTCATGGCGCCCAGCGAGCCCATCCCGCGGTACGCCTTGAAGGTGCGGCCCTGGTACAGGATCTGCTCGCCGGGGGACTCGTCGACGCCGGCGAAGAGGGAGCCGATCATCACCGTGTCGGCGCCGGCGGCAATGGCCTTGGTGATGTCGCCCGAGTACTTGATGCCCCCATCGGCGATCAGGGGGATGCCAGCCTCGCGGCAGGCGCGCGCGCACTCCTGGATGGCGGTGATCTGCGGCATGCCGGCCCCGGTCACCACCCGGGTGGTGCAGATGGAGCCCGGCCCGATGCCCACCTTGACGGCGTCCGCGCCGAGGGCGATGAGGTCGCGGGCCCCTTCGAAGGTGGCCACGTTGCCGGCGATGAGCGGCACGTCGGGGAACAGCTCCTTGACGCGGGCCGCGGCCCGGAGGACGGCTTCGGCGTGGCCGTGGGAGGAGTCGAGGCAGAGCACGTCCACCTTGGCGGCGACCAGGGCCCGGCAGCGGTCCTCGATGTCGGGCCCGGCGCCGATGGCCGCGGCGACCCGTAGCCGCCCCAGGGTGTCCTTGCAGGCGTTGGGGTACTCCTGCGCCTTCTTGATGTCCTTGACGGTGATCAGCCCCTTGAGGTTGCCCTCCTCGTCCACCACCAGGAGCTTCTCGATCCGGTGCTTGTGGAGCAGCGCCTTGGCCTCCTCGAGGGTGGTGCCGATGGGGGCGGTGACGAGGTTGTCCTTGGTCATGAAGTCGGCGATGGGGCGGTCGTGCTCGGTGCAGAAGCGCAGGTCCCGGTTGGTGAGGATGCCCTTGAGCTGTCCGTGCTCGTCCACCACCGGCAGCCCGGAGATGCGGTACCTCGCCATCTGTTCGAGGGCGGTGCGGACCAGTTGCTCGGGGTGGATGGTGACCGGATCGACGATCATTCCGGACTCCGACCGCTTCACCATGTCTACCTCTTCCGCCTGGCGATCGATGGACATGTTGCGGTGGATGACGCCGATGCCGCCGAGCTGGGCGATGGCGATGGCGAGGCGCGCCTCGGTGACGGTGTCCATGGCGGCCGAGACGATGGGGACGTTGAGGCGGATCTGGGGGGTCAGGCTGGACGACACGTCCACCTTGGCTGGATGGACCGACGAGCGCGCCGGCATCAGCAGCACGTCGTCGAAGGTCAAGGCGAGCGGAATCGGGTGATCGGGCATGGCGAAGTGTGTTCGATTCACCCCCGAAAGTGCAAGAGGTACGGAGGCGGAAGGGCGCCGCGACCGGTGGCGTGGGGGCGGGGTGGCGAAGCCGGCGACCAGGAACGGTCGTCCCGCCTTCGCGCCGACCGGCGCGGCGCCACCATCCATCTCGCTCGGCCCAGTGGCTGGTGCCAGTATCCTCGCGGCGAACAGCGCGGCGCTCGGGCGGGAACGGCCCGGCGCCGGGCCTGCGGTGAGCGGGCGGCTTACTCCACGTAGAGGGCGTCCCACTCCCGGACGATCCCCACCTGCCGCCACCGCCGGCGGCTCTTGGCGAGCTCCGCCTCGACGAGGGATCGCCAGCGTGGCGGGACGAGGAGCAGGTGGCCGTGCTCCCCTTCGGCGAGCTCGGCACGGAGCGTCTGCGGCGCGTACACGGTGCGGTGGGACGGCCCCGCCGCCTCGCCGGTGACCACCTCCTCCAGCTCGGTGTCCGGCAGGTACAGGGCCAGCCCCCAGACGGCAGCGCTGTTGACGAACAGGACCTCGGTGGCGGCTGGCGCCGCCGTGGCGCGGATGGCGCCGGCGAGGGCCCGCGCGTCCCGCGGCGTCGGCACCGAGGCGGCCACGGCTCGCACCGCCACCATCGACAGCGCCCAGAAGGCCAGGGCGGCCGTCGCCGCGCGCGAAGGCGGGCGATGGGCCCGCTGTCGCGCGACCACCAGGGCGAGGGGCACGAACAGGGGCAAGAGGTAAAGGGGGAGGCGGGACTTGCTGACGGCAAAGACGGCCAGGGGGAGCAACAGCCAGAGGGCGACAAACACCGACCACGGCTCCGTGGCCAGTTTGACGCGCCACCACGCCGGGGCCAGGAGGGTGGCGGGGAGCGAGCGGAGGCGCGCCAGCAACAGCGGCGTCCAGGGGAGGGTCCCGAAGAGCAGCACCGGGCCGTACACGAGCACCGCCCCGTACCACTCGGGGTGGCGGTGATGAGCCCCCGACGCGAGACGGGCCACCACCTCCTGGCGGACGAAATAGTCGAACAGCCCCGGGTTGGTCAGGGAGACGAAGGCGTACCAGCCGAGCCCGACCACGGCAAAGACCAGCACGCCCGACGGGCAGAGGAACTCCCGGAGCCCACGCCACCCCTCGGCCAGCTGGACGAACACGACCATGGCGAGCAGCGGCAGGAGCGCCGGCGGTCCCTTGGTGAGGAACCCCAGGCCAAACGCCAGCCACATGAGCAGTCGCGGCGCCCTGGGGGAGGCTAGGCGCCGTTCCCACCAGCGGGCGAAGGCAAGCACGGCCAAGCTTTCCCACAGGGTGAGGAGGGTGTCGGTGGTGATGATGTTGGCCGCGTGGTAGGGGAGGAGGAAGGTGGCGTAGACGAGGGGCGCCAGCCACGGCCGTGTCGGAGCCGCGCGAACGCCCAGGCGGTAGACGACGAGGAGCGTCGCGCAGAACGCCAGGGCGTTGGCCAGGCGAGCGCCCCACTCGTTCCGGCCCGCGAGGCCAATGCCTGCAGCCACGGCCCAGTAGGTGAGGGGCGGCTTGGCAAAGTGCGGCACCTCGTGATTGAAGGCGGGCACGACGAAGTCGCCGGAACGCAGCATCTCGAGGGCAATGTCGGTGTACCGCCCCTCGTCGGGTTCCCAGATGCCGCGCGAGCCCTGAAAGAGCAGCGAAAAGACGAGTACCCCTCCAGCCACCACGAGGGTGCGCCGCGTGCGCGCCACGCCGAGCCCCTTCGACGGTCCCCCCAGACCTCGCGGCTGCGCGTTCATCGACGGTCCACGACCTCGCCCTTCGAGCCTACGCGCTCTGGACGTCCCCCGCGCCGTGGCACTTCTTGTACTTCTTGCCGGAGCCGCAGGGGCAGGGGTCGTTGCGCCCCACCTTGGGAGTCTGCCGGCGCACGGTGGTCGGGGGACCGGCGGTGGGCGAGCGCTGCGCCTCCCGGCGTTCCCCCTGCAGGGGCGACAGCTCCTCCTTCACTTCGCGGAGGGGCGTCTGCGGGCGTCGCCGCTCGGGGGTCGCCGCCACCAGCTCGACTCGATAGAGGTAGCGAACCACCTGATCCTCGACCCGCGCCATCATCTCCTCGAAGAGATCGAAGGACTCCCGCTTGTACTCGACCAAGGGGTCGCGCTGGCCGTACGCGCGCATGCCGATCCCCTCCTTGAGGTGGTCGAGCATCAGCAAGTGATCCTTCCACTGGCTATCGAGGACCGACAGGATGAGGTAGCGGGTGAGCTGGGCAAAGGCCTCGGCCCCCATGGTGGCTTCGCGCTGCTCGAGGCGTTGCTCCACCGCCACCTGCAACGCCTCCTCGAGCCTGGGGCGGGTGACGGTGTCCCACGAGAGGTCGGCGTCGGCCAGCGTGAGACCGAAGAACTCCATGAGTTCCCGTTCCAGCGCCGCGCGTTCCCACTCCTCCGGGTGCTTGTCCTGGGGGCAGTAGTTGTCGATGGCGGCGGCGACGATGTCGCAGGCGGCGCGCCGCACCCACTCGCGCCCCTCCTTGCCCTCCAGCACGTTGCGGCGCAGCCGGTAAATGGCCTCGCGCTGCTTGTTCATCACGTCGTCGTACTGGAGAAGGTGCTTGCGGATCTCGAAGTTGCGCCCTTCCACCTGCTTCTGGGCGCGCTCGATGGAACGGGTCACCATCTTCGACTCGATGGGGACGTCCTCCTCCATCCCCAGCCGCTTCATCCACTCGCGCAGCCGGTCGGAGGCGAAGATGCGCATGAGGTCGTCTTCCAGGGACAGAATGAAACGCGAGGAGCCCGGGTCTCCCTGGCGCCCCGACCGGCCCCGCAACTGGTTGTCGATGCGGCGCGCCTCGTGGCGTTCCGTGCCGAGGATGTGCAACCCCCCAGCCGCCAGTACCTTTTCCCGGTCCTGCTGGCAGGTGATGCGGAACTTCGCCAGGGTGTTGGCGTATCCCTCGGGGTCCTTGACCGGGTCGGTGGCGGCCCGCGCCAGCCCTTCCGGATTGCCGCCGAGGATGATGTCGGTACCGCGGCCGGCCATGTTGGTGGCGATGGTCACCGCACCCGGCCGACCGGCCTGCGCCACGATGGCGGCCTCTCGTTCGTGGTACTTGGCGTTGAGCACCACGTGGGGAATGCCCCGCCGCTTGAGCATGTCCGAGAGTCGCTCGGAGTTCTCGATGGACACGGTGCCAACCAGGACGGGCTGCTGTCGCTGGTGGAGCTCGGCGATCTCCTCCACCACGGCCTTCCATTTTTCCTTGGCGGTCCGGTAGATGACGTCGGGGTTGTCGATACGGATCATGGGCCGGTTGGTCGGGATCACCACCACGTCGAGGCCGTAGATGTGGGCGAACTCGTCGGCCTCGGTCTCGGCCGTGCCCGTCATGCCGGCGAGCTTCTCGTACATGCGGAAGTAGTTCTGCAGCGTGATGGTGGCGAGGGTCTGGTTCTCCGCCTCGATCTTCACCCCTTCCTTGGCCTCGACCGCCTGGTGCAGCCCGTCCGACCACCGGCGACCGGGCATCAGGCGACCGGTGAACTCGTCGACGATGATCACCTGGCCTTCCTTGACGATGTAGTGGTGATCCCGCTGGTACAGCGTGTGGGCGCGAAGCGCCTGCTGGACCGCGTGGAGCGTCTCGATGTTGGCCGGGTCGTAGAGGTTGGGGATGCCGAGGAGCTTCTCGGCCTTGGCGACGCCCTCCTCGGTGAGGGTGGCGGAGTGGGCCTTCTCGTCGACGATGTAGTCGCCGGTGGTGGACTTGTTGCCGTAGTTGTCGCGGATCTCCTCGCCGCGCACCAGCTTCGGGATGATGTGGTCGACCTGGTAGTACAGCCCCACCGACAGCTCCGAAGGCCCCGAAATGATGAGGGGCGTGCGGGCCTCGTCGATGAGGATGGAGTCCACCTCGTCGACGATGGCGTACACGTGGCCGCGCTGGACCATGGATTCGAGGTCGAACTTCATGTTGTCGCGCAGGTAGTCGAAGCCGAACTCGTTGTTGGTTCCGTAGGTGATGTCGGCGGCGTAGGCCTGCTTGCGCTCGGCGTCCGCCATCTGGTTCTGGATGCAGCCGACGGTGAGTCCCAGGAAGGTGTAGATCTGCCCCATCCACTCGGCGTCGCGGCGCGCCAGGTAGTCGTTGACGGTGACCACGTGCACGCCGCGGCCGGTGAGGGCGTTGAGGACCACCGGCAGGGTCGCGACCAGCGTCTTGCCCTCACCGGTCTTCATCTCGGCGATCTTGCCCTCGTGGAGCACGATGCCGCCGATGAGCTGGACGTCGAAGTGGCGCAGGCCGAGGGTTCGCTTGGAGGCCTCCCGCACGATGGCAAAGACCGTTTCCAGGTGGGCGTCGAGGACGGACTGGACGAGGAGGCGACGTGCCTTGTAGTCCTCGGGCAGCTCGGCCGTGGCTGCTCTGATCTCCGAGCGAATCGCGGCCAGGCGCTGGCGGAGCGCCTCGTCGCTGGCCCGCTCCATCTCCCCTTCGAGGGTGTTGATGGCGGCAATGCGCGGCGCCAGCCGCTTCATCTCGCGCTCGTGCTTCGAGCCCAGGAAAACCTCGAGGATCTTGTCTACAACCGTGGTCGGCATACCCACCTCGAAGGTGCAAGGGTACGCCAGAGGACGGTGGGCGACAAGGCGGGCTAGCGATCCCGCGGTGGCGGGGCGAGGCGGCTGTGGCGGTGCGAGTAGCTGGCGTAGATGACGAGGCCAATGACCAGCCAGACCAGGAAACGCACCCACGTGATGCCGGGGAGAGACAGCATCAAGTAGCCGCAGAGCAGGATGCCCAGGGCCGGGACCAGGGGGAAGGCGGGGGCGCGGAACGGGCGGGGTATGTCGGCGCGCACGTAGCGGAGCACGATGACTCCGGCACAGACGATGGTGAAGGCGAAGAGCGTACCGATGGAGCACAGCTCGGCCACCACCTGGATGGGGGTGAGGGCGGCGGCGAGGGCCACTACGCCACCGGTCATGAGGGTCGTCAAGTGGGGTGTGTGGAACCGTGGGTGCACCCGCGACAGGGCGGGAGGGAGCAGTCCGTCCCGCGACATGGCGAAGAGGATGCGGGGCTGGCCGAGGAGGAGGACGAGGAGGACCGAGGTGATGCCTGTCACCGCCCCCACCGACACCAGGGCGGAGGCCCAGTGCAGGTCGAGGTGGTTGAGCACGAGGGCCACGGGATCGGCAACCCCCAGCTCCCGATAGGGCACGATGCCGGTCATGATGGCGGCCACCGCCATGTAGAGGACGGTGGCGACGAGGAGCGAGCCCATGATGCCGATGGGCATGTCCCGCTGGGGGTTGATGGCTTCCTCGGCGGTGGTGGACACGGCGTCGAAGCCCACGTAGGCCAGGAAGACGATGGCCGCCGCCGTGACCACCCCGGAAAAGCCGAAGGGCATGAACGGCTTCCAGTTGACCGGGTCGACGTACTGGGCAGTGAGGGCGATGAACAGTACGATGACGCCGACCTTGATGAGGACCATGGCCAGGTTGACCCGGGCCGATTCCTTGATCCCCCGCACCAGCAGCCAGGTGAGGACAACGACCACCACGACGGCGGGCAGGTTGACAAGACCGGGGTCGGGGCCCCACGGTGCGGCGCACAGGGCGTGGGGGATCTCCCACCCCCAGGGGCGGCCGACCTGATTGACGAGGTTCACGAGGTACGCCGACCAGCCGATGGATACCAGGCTCGCGCCCACCATGTACTCGAGGATGAGGTCCCAGCCGATGATCCAGGCGATAACCTCGCCGAGGGTGGCGTAGCCGTACGTGTACGCCGAGCCGGCAACGGGGATCATGGCGGCGAGCTCGGCGTAGCAAAGGGCAGCACAGGCGCAGGCGGCGGCGGCGATGGCAAAGGAGAGGATGATGGCGGGCCCGGCATGGGTGGCCGCCTCGACGCCGGGGAGGACGAAGATGCCGACGCCGACGATGCACCCGATGCCGATGGCAACCAGATCCCACGGCCCGAGGGCGCGACGGAGACCGCGCTGTCCGCTGTCCAACTCGCCTTCGATGACGGCCAAGGGCTTGGTGCGCAGCAGCGATGATCTCACCACGACGCCTCCTCACAGTGACTTCGGTGAGCCTAGCCCAACGCTGCCACTATACCCGCAGGCGCCGGGTGGCGCAACGACCGCCAACGACGGCGCGGCAGTGTCAGGCGACCGGAACCCAGCGGGAGCTCCCTCGTGCCTCGCAAAAGCCTCGCCACGAGACAGGGGAACGCTCCTTCGCGAGTACGCTGCCGGCGACGCCAGCCTCGAAGGCGACGGGCTCGCGGCCTGCGCGTTGCTCGAGAACTCCGCATGCGACGGGATCGCGGCCTGTGCCTTTCTCGAAGTCCTCGTACTCAACGGGATAGTGGCCTGCGCGTGCCTCGAAATCATCGTACACGACGGGATCCTTCGGCCGCCTGCGGCGGCCTCAGGATGACAGGACTATCTTCCTGTCACCCTGAGCGAAGCGAAGGGTCTCGACGCGTCTTAAGGGCGACCGCCCTGCCCACGCCCAGCCCGCGTTGATGGCCTATCCGTGCAGGGCGATCCTCCCTCGCCATCACCAGGCACGCTGCCACCACCCCCTGCGAAGAGATTCATTCGTGAGGCACCGTTCCCCGGTCGAATGGATTCTTGAGCGAAGCAGCGCAGGGGCTTGCGGCGGTGCCGGAATCGGGTATCCTCGAGGGCGTACGCCGAGGAGGTGGTCATGCCCATCGTCACGATCTCCCGAGGTTCCATGAGCGGCGGGCAGGCGCTCGCCCAGTGCATCTGCGAGGCGTTGCAGATCCCGTGCGTCGGTCGCGAGATCGTCATCGAGGCGGCGGCCAAACTGGGCGTGCCCGAGGAGGTGCTGGCAACCAAGCTGGAACGGAGCCCTGGCCTGTGGGACCGTCTCACGTCGGAACGCCGGACCTACGTGGCAGCGGTGCAAGCAGCGCTTGCCGAGCACGTGGCGAGTGGGAACCTGGTCTACCACGGCTACGCCGGCCATCTCCTGCTCGCCAAGGTGCCGGCGGTGCTGCGGGTGCGCATCATCGCGCCGCTCGACATGCGGCTCGAAGCGGTGGCCGAACGGCAGGGCCTCGACCGGGCTGCTGGCGAGGCGTACATCCGCAAGGTGGACGAGGAACGGGTGCGGTGGGCCAAGATGATCTACGGCGTCGATCTGCGCGACCCGGCCCTCTACGACCTGGTCATCAATCTCGAACACGTGTCCGTAAAGAGCGCCTGCGCCACCATCGTCGAGATGCTGCGCCAGCCCGAGTTCGTGGTCACCCCGCAGGTTCTGGAGGCGTACGCGGACTTTGCGCTGGCATGCCGGGTGCGGGTGGCGCTGGCGTCGAGCCCCACCGCCCGCGGCCTCGCTCTCGAGGTCACGGCAGCGACCGGGGTGGTCACGGTGTCGGGCGAGGTCCCGGAGCCGATGATGCTGACCAGGGCCAGCAGCCGCTGGGAGCAGGAACTGCTCGGGGTGATCCGGGGAGTCCCGGGGGTCAAGGATGTCCGGCTTGCCGTCGAGCCGGTGAGCTCGTATCGTTAGACGTTCGCGCGCGTCGGCGATTCAGGGGGCTGTCGCTGGTGCGGCATCCGAGGAGGTGCGTGTGGATTTCCTTTCGTGGCTGCAGCAACTTGGCACCGACGCCGACCCGGCCCGTGACGGGTTCCAGGCAAGGCCCCTGTACATCCTGGTCGCGGTGCTCCTGCCTGTGACCCTCGGGCTTGCCGTCGGGTACGGCCTCAAGCTCGTGGAACGGATGTTCGGCATCACCCTCGCGAAGGGGGGCCACTGATGTCCGCCGGTGAGTTCCTCCTCGGCCTCGACAGCTTCCCACTCCTCATCTTCTTTGGCCTGATCATCGGTGCGCTGGGCGGCTTCTTCGGCGTCGGCGGCGGCTTCCTCATGGTGCCCATGCTCAACGTCGTCTTCGGCATCCCGTACAACATTGCCGTGGGCTCCGACCTGGGCCAGATGTGCGGCATGTCCACCGCCGCCACGGTGCGCCACATGCGGTACGGCAACATCGACTTCAAGCTCGGCTTCCTGATGATCGCCGGCACGGCCGCGGGCGTCGAGGTGGGGGCCACCATCCTGGAGCTGCTCAAGCACTCGGGGACGCTCACTGTGGGCGGGCACTCGGTGGACCTCATGACCCTGGTCATGAGCCTGGTCTACGCGGCGTTGCTGGTTTTCCTCGGGCAGGCCATGATCCGCGAGTCGTTGTGCACCGTCCGTGCCCTTGCGGGCCGCGGCGGCCGCGACGACCAGACCCCCGTGTCGCCCACGGTGCTGCGGCTGCGCACCCTCAAGCTCTGGCCCATGGTGTCGTTACCGGCGTCGGGGATCGAGGCCATTTCCCTGTGGGTGATCCTCGGGGTGGGGTTCTTGACCGGCTTCTTGTCGGGGATGCTCGGCGTCGGCGGCGGGTTCATCCGCATGCCGGCCCTCGTGTACATCCTCGGCTGCCCGACGGTGGTGGCCGTGGGTACCGACCTCTTCGAGATCGTCTTTTCCTCGGGGTACGGGGTGCTGACCCACGCCTTCAAGGGCAACGTCCACCTGGTCCTGGTGCTGGCCTTGCTGGTCGGCACCACGGTGGGGGCCCAGATCGGCGCCTCCTACACCCGCAAGGCGGGGGGGCCCTGGGTGCGCTTCGGCTTCGGCTGCCTGGCCTTCGTCGGTGTGATCATGGTGGTCGTGAAGCTCTACCTCAAGTTCATGCACGGCTGAGGAAGACCGCCTCGCGCCGGGGGAGGCGGTCGCCGCGCTGCCCGCCTCCCAGCCGCGGTAGGATGGCGGCATGGGCCCGATCGGCCGTCTTGTGGCCTGGGGGGTCGGGGTGGCGGCACTGGCGCTGGTGCTGCGCCTCACCGTCCTGGCGCCGCGCCCCATCGCCGTGGAGGTGGTGCCGGTCACTCGCGGGGTGGTGGAGGAATCCGTCACCAACACCCGGGCCGGGACCGTCAAGGCGCGCCGCAGGGCTAGGCTGTCGCCGCAGCAGGGGGGGCTGGTGGCGGCGTTGCCGTACCGCAAGGGCGAGCGGGTGACGGCAGGGAGCCTGCTGCTGCGTCTCGACAGCTCGGTCCAAGAGGCGCAACTCGCCCTGGCGCGCGAGGAGCTGCGCAGCGCCGCGGCTCGTGCCGACGAGGCCTGCCTGGCCCTGGAACTCGCAGAACGGGAGCTTGCCCGCGGGAAGGCCCTGGCCACGGACGGCGTGGCGTCGCTCCAGCTCCTCGATACCCTGCAATCGGCACGGGACCGGGCGCGGGCCACCTGCGCCGCGGCTCGCGCCGTCCTCGATCAGGCCGCGGCCCAGGTGCGCCTGGCCGAGAAGCTCTTGGCCCTCACCGAGGTGCGGGCCCCCTTTGCCGGCGTCGTGGCCGATCTCACCACCGAGGTGGGGGAGTGGATCACGCCGGCACCGCCGGGGGTCCCCATCCCGCCCGTCCTCGACCTCCTTGACCCCTCCTCCCTCTATGTGGCGGCTCCCATCGACGAGGTGGACGCGCTGAAGGTGACGGCGGGGCAGGAGGTGCGCATCAGCGTCGATTCGCTGCCCGGCGAGCGCTTCGCCGGGCGGGTGACGCGGGTGGCGCCGTTCGTCCTCGACCTCGTGGAGCAGAACCGGACCGTCGAGGTGGAGGCCACCTTCGACGACGAGGCAGCGACGGCGCGCCTCTTGCCGGGCACCTCGGCGGATCTCGAAGTCATTCTCGAACGCCGGGCCGAGGTGCTGCGCGTGCCCACGTCGGCCGTGGCTCCCGGCGGCAAGGTGCTGGTGCTGCGGCAGGGGGTGCTGCGCGAGCAAACCGTGGCGGTCGGCCTCAGGAACTGGCAGTTCACCGAGATGCGAGGGGGGCTCGAGGAAGGCGAGCTGGTGGTGACGGTGCGCGACGCCCCCGACATCCGACCGGGGGTGCGGGCGCAGGCAAAGGACCGGCCGTGATCCAGCTCGCCGAGGTGTGGCGAACGTACCGGGTCGGCGATGGTCTGGTCCACGCCCTGCGCAACGTGTCGCTGCGGGTGCAGCCAGGGGAACACCTGGCGGTGACCGGGCCCTCCGGGTCGGGCAAGTCCACCTTGTTGCACGTGATCGGCTGTCTCGATCGACCGACGGCAGGACAGTACACCTTCCTCGGCCGCGACGTGGGCACGCTCTCCGACGACGAGCGCTCGGCGTTGCGGCAGAAGAGCATCGGCTTCGTTTTCCAGTTCTTCCACCTCCTGCCCCGCCTCACCGCCCAGGGCAATGTGGAGCTGCCCATGGTGTTCGCCGGCGTGGCTGCCGGAGCGCGGCGAGCGCGGGCTGCCGAGGCGCTCCGGGCAGTGGGGCTGGCGCACCGGGCCCACCACCGCCCCGACCAGCTTTCCGGCGGGGAGCGGCAGCGGGTGGCCATCGCCCGGGCCGCCGTCATGGCCCCCCAGCTGCTGCTGGCCGACGAGCCGACCGGCAACCTGGACCGGGCTTCGGCGCAGGAGGTCATGGGGCTCCTCGAGGCCATGAACGCCAACGGGTTGACCCTGGTGGTGGTAACCCACGATCCGGCCGTGGCGGCGCGGGCCCGCCGGGTGGTACGGATGGCCGACGGCGAGGTGGTGGAGGACCGGGGGGCAGGGTGAGGGGGAAGGACCTCGTCGCCTTTGCCGTGGCGGCGCTGGGTGGCCACCGGGTCCGGACGGCCCTCACCCTGACTGGCGTGGCGGTGGGCATTGCCGCAGTGGTGTGCCTGACCGCCCTCGGCGAGGGGGCGAGGCGGTACGTGACGGAGGAGTTCATGCATTTGGGTTCCAACCTCCTCATCGTCCTGCCGGGCAAGGTGGAGACCAGTGGCGCTGCACCCTGGGGCGGCGTGACCCACGACCTCACCCTCGACGACTTCCAGGCCATCGCCCGGTTGCCGGGCACGAAGGGGGCGGCGCCCCTGTCCGTGGCCACCGAAACGGTGAAGGCCGGGGAACGGTCGCGCGCCGTGCCGGTCCTCGGCACCACCGCCGACTTCCAGCGTGTTCGCCGGCTGGTGGTGGGCGCCGGTGAGTTCCTGCCGGCCGGCTCGCCGGAGCGGGGGGGGACCGAAATGGTGATTGGCGCCAAGGTGGCGCGGGAGCTCTTCCCGCACCACGACCCCCTCGGCCAGGTGGTGCGAGTCGGCGCCTTCCGATTCCGCGTCGTGGGTGTGATGGCGCCGCGCGGTCGCTCCCTGGGTTTCGACCTGGACGACGTGGTCTACATCCCGGTGCGTACCGCCATGCGCGTGTTCAACCGCACGTCGTTGTTTCGCATCCTCGTGGAGGCGCAGAGCCCGGCGGAGATGGCGCCCTCGAGGGCAAGGATCCTTGCCCTCATGGCCGACCGGCACCGCGCCGAGGACGTGACGGTCATCGCCCAGGATGCGCTGGTGACCACCTTCTCGTCCATCCTCCGCGCCCTCACCCTGGCCCTGGTGGCCATCGCCTCGGTCTCCCTGGCCGTGGCCGGGGTGGGGATCATGAACGTCATGCTCGTCGCCGTCACCGAACGGCGGGCCGAGATCGGGCTTCTGAAAGCGGTGGGGGCCCGCGATCGCCAGGTCCTGGCGGTCTTCCTCCTCGAGGCGGTGATTCTTTCCGGGGCCGGCGGCGTCGCCGGCATCCTCGGCGGACTCGTGGCAGTGCGGGTCTTCGTCGGCGTCTACCCGGGGTTTCCCGCGGTCCCGCCGGCCTGGGCCGTGGTCCTGGCTGCCCTTCTGTCCCTCGGGGTGGGGTGTCTTTTCGGCGTGTGGCCGGCGCGCCGCGCCACCCGCCTCGATCCGGTGGCGGCCCTGTCCGGGAGGTGAGGGTGCGGCTCGTCGAACAGCTCCGTTTCGCCGCGGCGGCCCTGGTGGGGCACCGGCTGCGTTCGGCGCTCTCCATCGTGGGCGTCGGCATTGGCGTGGCGGCCGTGGTCCTCCTCACCTCGCTGGGGGAGGGGGTGCGCCAGTACATCGTCGGGCAGTTCACCCAGTTCGGCACCAACCTGGTGGCCGTCAGCCCCGGCAAGGTGAAGACCTTCGGCATTCCCGGCGTGCTCGGCGGCACCACCCACAAGCTCACCATCGAGGACGCCGAGGCACTGCGCCGCCTCGTCGGCGTGGAGTGCGTCGTCCCGGTGGCCTTCGGCCAGGCCCTCGTGGAAGCCGGGGGGCGCGGCCGCCACGTCTACGTGTACGGGGTGAACCACGAGGCCACCACGGCGTGGCGGTTCGCCGTCGCTCAAGGGAGCTTCCTGCCTCCCATCGAGGCGCACCGGCACGGTGCCTCGGCGGTGCTCGGACCCAAGCTGGCCCGCGAGCTGTTCGGAGCGACCTCGCCCCTCGGGCAACGGGTCCGCCTCGGCGGGCGCAGCTTCCTGGTGGTCGGGGTGATGGAGGCCAAGGGGCAGCTTTTGGGGTTCGATCTCGACGACGCCGCCTACATCCCGGTCGCCAGTGCCATGAGCATCTTCAACTTGAGCGAGTTGCTCGAGATCGACGTCCTGGCGGCGAGCGCCGACGCCATCGGCGAGGTGACCGCCGGGATCCGCCAGATCCTCACCGCCCGCCACCGCGGCGAGGAAGACTTCACCATCACCACCCAGAGCGAGATGCTCGACACCTTCGAGCGGGTCATCGGCGTCATCACCATGGCCGTGGTGGCCATTGCGGCCATTTCCCTGGTGGTGGGCGGGGTGGGGATCCTCACCATCTTGTGGATCTCGGTGCACGAGCGCACGGCGGAGGTAGGGCTCCTGCGGGCGCTGGGGGTGACCAGGCGAGGCGTGGCCCGCCTGTTCCTCCTCGAAGCGGTGATGCTGGCCTCCCTCGGTGGGGGGGTGGGGTTGCTGGCCAGCCTGGGCGTGGCGGCGGTCCTGCGCGCCGTCGTGCCCGGCCTCCCCCTCCGCACCCCGGAGGAGGCGGCGGTGGCGGCCATCGCCATGAGCGCCCTGGTGGGGGTGGCCTCCGGCATGCTGCCGGCGCGGCGAGCAGCCGGGCTCGACCCCATCGACGCCTTGCGCGCCGAGTAGGGGCTCACCGGCGGCGGCGCTGGCGCAGCGCCTCGACGACGCCGGGCAGGACGGAGATGACGATGATGGCCAGGATGACCAGGGAGAAGTGCCGCTGGACCAGGGGCAAGTTGCCGAAGGTGTGGCCGCCGAGGACCAGGAGCACCACCCACAGCACGCCGCCGAATACGTTGTACGCGAGGAATCGCCGGTAGCTCATGCGGCCGATGCCGGCCACGAAGGGGGCAAAGGTGCGGATGATGGGGATGAAGCGGGCGAGGATGATGGTCTTGCCACCGTGGCGCTCGTAGAACTGGTGGGTCCGCTCGAGGTGCTTGCGGTTCAACAGGCGGACGTCGTCGCGGTGGAAGACCTTGGGACCGACGATGAAGCCGGCCCAGTAGTTGACAGTGTCGCCAGCGATGGCCGCGGTCGCGAGCAGCGCCACGGCGATGCCGAGGTCGAGGGAGCCGCGGGCGGCAAAGGCGCCGACGGCGAAGAGCAACGAGTCGCCGGGCAAGAACGGCGTCACCACCAGCCCCGTCTCGCAAAAGACGATGGTGAACAGGATGAGGTAGGTCCACGGCCCGAAGGTCTGGATGAGGACGTCCAGGTGGGCGTCCAGGTGCACCACCCAGTCCACGAAGAGTCTCGCCAGGTCACCCACGGGGTACCTCTGGGCCACCGGCAGGTGGGCGCCTGGCCCTTCCGGGTAGCGGGTCGGTCCTCACCCCTCGCCTTCCAGGGTGCTGCGGAGCCAGGCCAGGGCGGCGGCACGGCCGTCGAGGGTCGGCGCCTTGCCCTGGAAGACGAGGCCGCTGCCGCCACCGCGGCCGCCGAGACAGTGCGCCACGCCCGCGCCGAGCGTCGGCAGGTCGAGCTGCCTGTCGGGTCCTGCGGCCAGCAGGAAGAAGGCGGATCCCTCCCCCTGCGCCGAGAGAAAGACCACCTTGGCGGGGGCGGCCGCCAGGAGCGCCTGCGCCAGGCGCTTCAAGAACGGCAGCTCCCGCCCCTCGAAGTGGGCCTCGACCAACGGTGCCTCCACCGTGGCGAGGAGGGCGCCGTGGACCTCGGCGAGCTCCGTCTCGGTGCGTTCGAGGCGCCGGGTCAGGGCATGCTGGGCGGCGAGGCGGGCCGTCACCGCCGCCGGCAGCTCGTCGTCGGCGGCACCGAGGGCGGTCCGCAGGGCTGCGTTGCGGCTCTCGTGGGCGGCGAGGCGCCGGCGCAGCCGGCCGCCGGCCACGAAAAACAGACGGGTGCCGCCGCGCATGGGCTCGGTGCCGAGGAGGGCCACGGCTTCGAGCTCCGAGGTGGACGCCACGTGGGTCCCGCCACAGGTGTTGCAGTCGAGGCCGGCAATCTCCACCAGTCGCACCTCGCCCGTGTGGTCGTCGGGTAGCCCGCGGCTGCGCACCCCCGCGAGGGCAGCCAGGGCCGCGGCCGTGACGTGGCGGGTGGTCACCGCCCGGGCAGCGCGTACCTCCTGGGCGACGGCTTCCTCGAGGGCCTCCCGGTCGGTCTGGGAAAGGGCGCGGACGTCGAGTTCCACGTCGCTCACCCGCTCCCCCAGGTGAAAGGCGGTGGTGGGCCAGCCGAAGCGGTCTGCCGCGATGGCGGTGAGGAGGTGCTGGGCGGTGTGTTGCTGCATGTGGTCGAAGCGCCGCGGCCAGTCCACGGTGACGCGGACGACGCGAGCGTCGAGGGGTCGTTCCAGGGTGTGACGGATGCCATCGGCGACCTTTCGGACATCGACGACGGCCACCTCGTCGAGCCAGCCCCGGTCGGCGGGTTGCCCTCCCCCCTCCGGGTAGAGGACCGTCTGCGACAGCACGGCCCACGGCCCACCGTCGTCCACCCCCGTGGCCAGGACCTCGGCCTCGCAGGTGCGCCGGTACGCGTCGGCCTCGTAGAGGGGCACGGTGACCATGGCTATGGCTGGTGAGCCGGCCCCCTCGCCCCCCCGACGGCCCGCAGGATGGCGAAGAAGATGTCGGTGTTGTCCAGCACGCCGCCCAGTCCCTCGGCGGCGGGCCCCATGGCAGCGAGGGGGACGTCCACCGCCGTGTGGACCGCCTGGGTGGGGGCGTAGCCGCGGTCCGGCACGACGGTGGGAGTGACGCCGCCGAGGAGCACGCCCCGGCCGCCGTCCCGCTCCGGGTTGGGGTGGACGAAACGGTCGCGCCCCACCCGCCCCAACGCCGGCGGGACAGGACGAGGCTGGGCCTGCCAGTCCTCGTAGCGGTCGGGCCCAGCGCCAAAGTGAAGCACCACCTTGCCCGGGAACTCCGCCGCATCGGGGAAGCCATCGCCGTCGCGGTCGTTGGCGGGAGCCGGTCCGCCGCTGTCGTAGGTGCGGAGGAACTCCCGGCTGCCGACGGCGGCCGGGTCGCCCACCCCGGGGAGGACGAGGCCGCCCGTCTCGTGGTCGGCCGTGACGATGAGAAGCGTGTCGTTGCCGGGATCGGCATCGCTGTTGGTGGCGGTGGCGAAGGCCACCGCGGCGGCCACGGCGCGGTCGAAGGCGAGGGTTTCCCACACCGTTCGTTCCTGGTCCATGCTGTGGGACTGGCGGTCGATGTGCGCCCCCTCGACCACGAGGAAGAAGCCGACCGGGTGACGGGCGAGCACCGAAAGGGCGGCGCGGGTCATGGCCTCCAGGGTGGGCTGGTCGGGAAAGTCCTTGACCACGCCGGGGTCGCCGCGCCGCTGGAGGTCGAAGGCGGTGTTCATGTGGCCGTCGTGAAAGAGGCCGAGGATGCGTTCGGCTCCGGCGGCCACGGCCGCGTCGAGTTCGCTGGCCGTCGTCGGCGTGGCGAAGCCCAGGGTGCGGAACGCTTCGAGGAACGAGCCGTTCTGGCTGGCGAAGTGGCGGCGCCCGCCCCCCAGGAGCACCCGAACGCTCCCCGCCCGGGCGGCGGCCAGCTCGCCCTGGACGATGACGTCGCTGTCGCCCCGATCGGCGGCCTGGGCGAGGAAGGCCGCAGGGGTGGCGTCCGTCAGGTCGGCGGTGGTCACCACGCCGGTGACCATGCCGAGGTGGCGGGCGAGGAGGGCGGGGAGCTGCTCGACGGTGGCGTCATCGCCCCTGTCCTCGGGGGTCGTATCGGGAAAGACGCCCAGGTAGCCGTTGGCGGTCTTGGTGCCCGTGGCCATGGCGTGGGCGGCCGCCGCGGAGTCGGTGACCACGCCGCTCAGGGAGGAGGTGGCGACGAAACCCGCAACGGGCAGGCGATCCATGGCGAGCCAGCCGCCGGGCCGGCCGTTCGCGGTGCCGTGGAGGAGGAGGCGAGCAGCGGTCCGGTGGGCGGGGCCCATCCCGTCGCCGATCAACAGGATGACGTTGCGCACCCTGGCAGGGTTGGTCCCGTGCCACGCCTCCAGGGTGAGGACGCGCACGGCCCGCGCCACGACGGCACCCGCCGCGTCGTGCACCGCCGCCGCGAGTTCGTGCCGGCCTGGCGTGGCGATCTCGAGGTCGCGAACGAGCAAGGCGTCGCCCACCGGCACGGGGCGCAGCGGTGCGCCGTCGAGGGTGACGGCAAGGCGTCCCCCCGCTGGCACGGCGGCGGCCAGGCGGACGTCGAACCGCTGGCCGACGGCCAGCCGGCTCGCGGGGGGCGGCAGGATCTCGACGCCGGTGGCGGCGCCTCCGCGAGCGAGAAGGGCGATGGCAACGCACAAGGTGTACACGCGACGTGGCACGGCTCCCCCCTTCCACTTCAGGGAGTGTATGGTAGCCCATGCGCCGGCTGGCACCCCCGGTGCGGGTGGAGTAGGATGCGCCGGCGCCGAGTCGCGCTGGAGGATACCCATGAGCTTGCCCCCGCATGACGTCAAGGACCTGACCCTCGCCGACGCCGGGGTGCAGCGCATCCTCTGGGCCGATCGCCAGATGCCGGTGCTCCGCCGGATTCGCGACCGCTTCGAACGGGAGCGACCCCTGGCCGGCCAGCGCCTCGCCGCTTGCCTGCACGTCACCACGGAAACCGCTGCCCTGGTGCGGACCCTCACGGCGGGGGGTGCCGAGGTGCGGGTGTGCGCCTCCAACCCCCTCTCCACCCAGGACGACGTGGCGGCCGCCCTGGTGGCCGTCTACGGGATCCCGGTCTTTGCCGTCAAGGGCGAGGACAACGTCTCCTACTACCGCCACATCCGCGCCTGTCTCGAGTTCCACCCCACCCTCACCATGGACGACGGCGCGGACCTCGTCTCGTCGTTGCTCTTCGTCGCCCGCGGGGAGCTGGACGGGGTGCACCAAGAGGTTCGAGAGTTCGCCGAGGCCCTGGGCGCGGCGGGGCGAGAGGCGCTGGTTGCCGGCGTGCGCGGGTCCACCGAGGAGACGACCACCGGCGTGATCCGCCTGCGCGCCATGGAACGGGACGGGGTCCTGCGCTTTCCCGTCATTGCCGTCAACGACTCCGACACCAAGCACCTCTTCGACAACCGCTACGGCACCGGTCAGTCGACCATGGACGGGATCCTGCGCGCCACCAACGTGCTGGTCTCCGGCCTTACCGTGGTCGTGGCGGGGTACGGGTGGTGCGGGCGAGGCGTGGCCATGCGCGCCCACGGTCTGGGGGCGCGGGTGGTGGTCACCGAGGTGGATCCGGTGAAGGCGCTGGAGGCGGCCATGGACGGGTATGCGGTCATGCCCATGGCGGAGGCGGCGAGCATCGGCGACGTTTTCGTCACCCTCACCGGCAACTGCCGGGTGATCCGGCGCGAGCACGTGGAGCGCATGAAGGACGGCGCCATCGTCGCCAACGCCGGGCATTTCGATGTGGAGATCGACCTCCCCGGCGTGCGCGAGGCGGCGGTGGAGGTGCGCGAGGTCCGCCCCCTGGTGGAGGCGTACCGTCTGGCGTCGGGCAAGACCGTGCACGTGCTGGCGGCGGGTCGCCTGGTCAACCTCGCCGCGGCGGAGGGGCATCCTGCCGCCGTCATGGACATGTCCTTCGCCAACCAGGCCCTGGCTGCCGAGTTTCTCGTGGCCCACGGCCATGAACTCGCGGCCCGGGTGCACCGCCTCCCGGTCGAACTCGATCGCGAGATCGCTCGCCTGAAGCTGGCCTCCCTGGGCCTGGCCATCGATACGTTGACCGCCGAGCAGGAGGCGTACCTGGCCTCCTGGCGCGAGGGGACCTGAGGCGCAGGCGGGGCGAACGGCCGGCGTGTAGACTAGCCTTCGATGCGGGTCGTCTTCTTCGGCACCCCCGAGTTCGCCCTCCCCACCCTGCGCGCCCTCGTGACGGCAGGGCACGAGGTGGTGCTGGTGGTGAGCCGCCCGGACAAGCCGGCGGGACGCCACCTGCGCACGGCGCCGCCGCCCGTCGTCGCGGCGGCGCGACAGCTCGGTCTCCCCCTGGCGCAGCCCGGCACGCTCAACGGCAACGAGTTCGTCCGCCGCCTCCAGGCCCTCGCCGCCGAGGTGGCCGTGGTGGTGGCGTACGGGCGGCTCATCCCGCCGCGGCTCCTGGCTGTCCCGCCGTTCGGGTTCGTCAACCTCCACCCGTCGCTGCTGCCGCGCCACCGGGGCCCCTCCCCCATCCAGTGGGCCATCGCCTGCGGCGACGAGCAGACCGGCGTCACCACCATGCTCCTCGACGAGGGCATGGACACCGGTCCGCTGCTCCTCCAGCGGGCGACGGAGATCGGCCCCGCCGAGCGGGCCCCGGAGCTGGAGGCGCGCCTGGCCGAGCTGGGCGCCGAGCTGGTGGTGGCCACCCTCGCCGGCCTCGCCGCCGGCACCCTGGCGCCGCAGCCGCAAGACGAGCGGCTGGCCACCGTGACCCCCAAGCTCGAACGCCGCATGGGTCGCATCGACTGGCAACGGCCGGCGGAGGAACTGGCCCGCGCGTGCCGTGCCTTCGACCCCTGGCCAGGCCTCTTCTGCACGTTTCGCGGCGGTCGACTGAAGGTGCACGGCCTCGAGGTGGCCCCGCCCACCGCCGGTGCCGAGGCGCCAGGGACCATCCTAGCCGTGTCGACCGCCGGGATCGCCGTGCGCTGCGGCCAGGGGAGCGTGGCGCTCCTGACCGATCTGCAGCGGGAGGGCCGCCGCCGCCTCCCCGCCGATGCCTTCGTCATCGGAGAGCGCATTGCCCCCGGCGAGCGCCTCTCGTGACCCGCGGCGCACGGCGGCGACCATCCTCGCCCGGGTCGATGCGGCAGGAGCCTACGCGGCCCGTCTCCTCGCCGGCGCGCCGCCCATGGTCCGGGAGCTGGTGCTCGGAACCTTGCGCTGGCAGGCGACCATCGACGCGGTGCTGGCGCCGGTCCTCGACCGACCCCTCCCCCGCCTCGACCCCGCCGTCCGGGCGGTGCTGCGCATGGGCACCTACGAGGTGCATCGCCTCGCCACCCCCACGCCGGTGGCGGTGGCCGAAGCGGTGCGGGTAGCCCGCGCGCTGGCGCCTTCGGCAGCGGGGTTCGTGAACGCGGTCCTCCGGCGGGTGGCCGCGTGCCCCTGGCCGCGGCCGGAAGACCCCAGCGTCCCGCTCCACCTGCGCTATTCGCACCCCGAATGGCTTGTGGCGCGCTGGCGGGAGCGCCTCGGGGTCCACCTCGAAGGGGCCCTGGCGGCCGCCCAGGAGCCGGCGCCCCTCGCTCTCTACGCGCCGGTGGCCCCCGTCGACGAGCTCACGGCGGCGGGTTGCGTGCTGGAGGAACACCCCGTCGTCGCCGGGGTGCTCACCGTGCGCGAGGGGGCCGGCCACGCGGCGGCGGTCCTGGCGAGCGGTCGCGCCTACGCCATGGACCCCACCGCGGTGCTGGTGGCGCGGCTCCTGCCGGAGACGAAAGGGGTGACGGTGGATCTCGCCGCGGCGCCGGGGGGCAAGAGCCTGGTGCTGGCGGTGGAACGGCCCTCGGCCCCGCGGCTGGCCTGCGACGTCCGGCCTGGGCGAGTCAGGCTGTTGGCGCGGACCGTGGCCCTGGCCGCGCGCCCGCCGTGGCTCGCCGTTGCCGACGGCACCGCACCGCCACTCCGCCCGGGCTCCTGCAGCGGCGTGCTTCTCGACGCCCCGTGCACCGGGACGGGGACCCTGCGGCGCCATCCGGAGCTCCGCTGGCGGTTGCAGCCGGGCGCGGTGGCGGTGTCTGCCGCCCGTCAGCGGCGCCTCCTCGCCGCGGCCGTCCCCCTCCTCCGGCCGGGAGGATTTCTCCTGTACGCCACCTGCTCTCTGGAGCGCGAGGAGAACGAGGGGGTGGTGGCGGGGCTGCCGCTGGAGCCGGTGGACGTGGGCGCCGCGTTGCCGGCCCGACTCGAGTGGCTTCCCACCGAGCGTGGTGGCGCCATCATCCCCCCGTCGCCGGGGGGCGACGGCTTCACCGTCCATCTCCTCCGCCGCCCTTGAACGGGGTGCGGTTGCCGTGTACTGTGGCGGCGACGAGGTGCGTCTATGGCCGGAAAGAGCGACATCGTGGAACGGATTGCCTTCGAGACCGGGATGCCCAAGGCCCATGCGGCGCGGGCCATCGAGGTGATGGTGGACGCCATGGCCGAGTGGTTGCAGCACGGCGATCGGGTGGTGGTCCCGGGGCTCGGCAGTTTCTACGTGTCCAGTCGACCCGCTCGGGAGGTCCGCAACCCCCGCACCGGCAGCCGGGTGACCGTGGCCGCCTCGCGGACCGTCCGGTTCCGGTTGGGCAAGGAGCTGAAAGGGCTTCTCAACCAGCGCTCGCCGGTCACGGATCCTGGAACGCCCCGCCGCCAATGAACTCTCGGAGGATGGACGTGCTGGGGACGTCGTCCTGGAACACCGGCACGAACCAGGCGAGGAACTTGAGCAGGCGGTACGCTTCCGTGTAGGTGTGGTGCTCGCGCGGCACCTCGAGCAGGAACCGCTCGGCAAAGACCTTGAGCACCGCCGGCTCGTACACCAGGGCGGAGTTGAAGACGACGTCGGCCTCTTCCTGGAACGGGAACACCCAGCGCGCCTCGCCCCGCCGCACCGCCCCCCACATTTCGAGGGTGCGGGTGGCCGGGTGGCCGCGGAACAGGCGGTCCCGGACGATGCGGCGGAGCAACCGGGCGTCGGAGGTGAAGATGCGGTTGTGATCGTCCAGGGTGAGCTGGGTGAGAGCGGAGATGAAGATGCGGAACTTGGTTTCTTCGGGCACCGCGGCCGTGAGCCGGTGGTTGAGGGCGTGGATCCCTTCGACGAGGAGCACGTCGTTGGCGCCCAGCTCGAGGGGCACCCAGCGGTCGCGGGCCACCCGCCGGCCAAGGACGAAGTCGTAGCGCGGCACCTCGACGCGCGTGCCGGCCAGGAGGGCTTCCAGGTGCTGGTTGAACAGGTCGAGGTCGAGGGCCTCGATGGCCTCGTAGTCGGGCGTGCCGTCCTCGCCCACGGGGGTCTTGTCGCGATCGACGAAGTAGTCGTCGATGGAAAGCCCGACCGGCTTCATCCCGTTGACCCGCAACTGCACCCCCAGCCGACGGATGAAGGTGGTCTTGCCGGAGGCGGAGGGCCCGGCCACCAGGACCAGGCGAATGCGCTCGCGCCCTGCGGCGATGGTGTCGGCGGCGGCGGCGATCTTCTTCTCGTGGAAGCCTTCCGCGACGCGGATCACCTCGGCGATCTCTCCCGACAGACAGAGCCGGTTCAGGGAGCCCACGTTGGCCACGCCGAGGAGCTCGTTCCAGTGCCGGGTCTCCCGGTAGGTGGCAAAGAGCTTGGGCTGGGGGCGGAGTTGGGGGAGCTGGGCGGCATCGCCGTCGCGGGGGAAACGCAGGAGCAGGCCGTCCTCGTAGGGGACGACGGCGTAGCCGGTGACGGCGCCGGTGGACGGCGCCACGGCGCCGTGGGCGATGTCGACGAAGGAGCCGCACTGGATCACCGGCACCGTCGACGACCGGTAGGCGGCCAGCAGGTGGATCTTGGACTCATCACCGTTCGCCCGGAAGATGGCCTCGGCCTCCTCGAGGGTGACGGACGCCCGCAGGAACGGCCGGTCCTCGGCGCAGATCTCCGCCATTCGACGCGCCAGGGAGGCCACGGTTGCGGGGGTGAGGGGGGTCGGGCCGTGCCAGGAGTAGAAGTACCCCCCACCCAGGGACTGGCCCACCACCAGCCGGACCTCGGGGTACAGTTCGCGCACCGCTTCCATGAGGACGAGGGAGGCGGAGCGGCGCGCCACCGCCTCCCCCTCCCGCGAGGTGGAGCGCACGGCTTCCAGCTCCACCTGCATGCCGCGCAGGGGGAAGTCGAGCATCACCAGGCGGCGATTGACGAGGGCGGCCAGGATGTCGCGTGGCACGTCGCCATAGACGGAGGCGAGGAAATCGCGGACGCGCGTGCCGCTGGGGATCTGGCGGCGCTCGCCCGCATAGCTCACGACCACGGTCCGCTGGGGCACGTCCACCTCCTGCCGGGGCATTGTAGAGAATCGGGGTGCCTGGCCCCTGCGCCGGGGTACCATGGGCGCGCGCACCGGACACGCGCAGGGGGGGTGTGTGGCTGACAAGCAGAACAACCTCGGCATTCTCAGGGCCATCGACGGCATCGTCCGGCGGGTGGAGCGGCGGGGCGTGCCGCTCTGGCACGGCAGCGAGGAGCCGCTGCCCCAGAAGCGGGAGGTCATCGCCATCGTGCGGGGGCTGCAGGAGGTGATCTACCCCGGCTATTTCGGCGACCAGGTGCTGTACCGCCATTACCTCCACGGCCACCTGGGCGACCGGTTGTACGCCCTCTCTCGCGCCCTCGAACAGGAGGTGCGCAAGGCCCGGCGCAGTTGCTGTCACCTGCCGGGCGGCGCCCCGCTGGCCGCCCCGGAGTTCGATCCTGCCGAGGTGGTGGAGGCGTTCTTCCGAAAGCTCCCGGCCGTGATGGACCTCATCGCCTCCGACGTGGTGGCGGCCTACGAGGGGGATCCGGCGGCCACCTGCATCGAGGAGGTGATCCTCGCCTACCCCGGGGTCAAGGCGGTGTTCACGTACCGCATCGCCCACCTCCTGGCGAGCCTGGGCGTGCCCCTCATCCCGCGCATCATGACCGAGTTCGCCCACAACGAGACCGGCATCGACATCCACCCCGGCGCCACCATCGGCCGGGAGTTCTTCATCGATCACGGGACCGGCGTGGTGATCGGCGAGACGACGGTCATCGGCAATCGGGTCAAGCTGTACCAGGGGGTGACCCTCGGCGCCCTTTCCATCCCGCGCGGCGAGCGCGGCGAGGTGCTGCGCGGCGTCAAGCGCCATCCCACCCTCGAGGACGACGTGGTGGTGTACGCCGGTGCCACCATCCTGGGGGGGGAGACGGTGGTGGGCCGCGGCTCGGTGATCGGCGGCAACGTCTGGCTCACCACCTCGGTGCCGCCCTACTCGCGGGTGACGCTGCCGCGCGGCAAGCTGGACTACGAGATCAGCCGGCGGGGCAGACGGGCTCGTTGACCGGGCGCGCAGCGTCTGCTAGGGTGACCGCCGTGCACGGGCGGGTCTTGGTCGCGTGTTTTTTTGTCGCTGTGACGCCGGCGCTCGCCCAGCAACCGTTGCCGCAAGGGGTGCGGGGCCTCGAAAAGCTCTCCCTGATCGTCACCCGGGTTAGCGAGGTGCAGCGGGCGACCCGGACGCTCACCGCCGAGTTCGAGCAGCGACGCACCAGCCATCTGTTGCGGGAGCCCAGCACCTCCCGCGGGCGCATGTACTTCAAGGCGCCGGATCTGATCCGCTGGGAGTACGAGGCGCCACGAGCCATGACGGTGCTGCTGGCGGGGGGCGCCGCGACCACCTATCGCCCGGCGGAAAAGCGCGCCGAGCGCGTGGAGTTCGGTCGCATCCAGCGGCGCGTCCTGCGCTTTCTGGGAGCGGGGGAGCCCCTGGAGGAGCTGCGGCGCTACTTCTCCTTCACCTTCCGGGACCCGGGGCCGGTGGGGCCGTACGTCCTCGAGCTCGACCCCACGGCGATCCAGATCAAGCGGCGCATCTCCTCGCTGGTGGTGATCATCGACCGGGACCAGTTCGTGCCGGTCGGCTTCGAGTACACCGAGCGGGACGGCGACCGGACCGCCTACTCGTTCGCCAACATCAGGCGCAACGAGCCGATCGGCGACGAGTTCTTCGAACTCCGCCTGCCGGACGACGTGACCGTGGTCGAGCTGAAAGCCAGGAGCAGCGAGTAGGTGATCGGCGAGTTCCGGATCCTGGCCCGGGACGGCGCCACCCGCGCCCGGGCGGGGGAGCTCGTCACCGCCCACGGGGTCGTCGAAACCCCTGCCTTCATGCCCGTGGGCACTGCCGGCAGCGTCAAGGGACTGGCGCCGTGGGAGCTGGCGCGGCTCGCCCCCCAGATGGTGCTCGCCAACACCTACCATCTGTGGCTGCGGCCGGGCATCGACACGGTGGTCGCCCTGGGGGGGCTGCACCGCTTCATGGGCTGGTCGGGTCCGATCCTCACCGATTCGGGGGGGTTCCAGATCTACTCCCAGGCCCGGCGCAGGACCCTCACCGACGAGGGCGTGGTGTTCCGCTCCCACGTGGACGGGGCGGAGATCCGCCTCACGCCGGAGGCGTCGGTGTCGGCGCAGCGGCGGATGGGGGTGGACGTGGCCATGGTCCTGGACGTGTGTCCGGCCCTCCCCGCCGAGCCGGCCGAGCTGGAGCGCGCCGTGGCCCTCACCTCGCGCTGGGCGGCCCGTTGTCGGCGGCTCGTCCCGCCCGGCGGCGACACCCTGCTGTTCGGCATCGTCCAGGGGGGGCTCGACCTCGACCTGCGTCGCCGCTCCCTCGAGGAGCTCGCCGAGGTGGGGTTCGAAGGCTACGCCCTGGGCGGCCTGTCGGTGGGCGAGCCGCCCGCGGCCATGTGGGCGACGGTGGACGCGGTGGCCTCCTGGCTGCCTGCCGAGCGACCGCGCTACCTCATGGGCGTCGGGACCGTCGTCGACCTGGCGCGGGCGGTGGCGGCCGGCGTGGACCTGTTCGATTGCGTGATCCCTACCCGCAACGCACGCAACGGCCTGCTCCACACGGCGCGCGGCCCGGTGGTGCTCAAGCAGGCCCGCTACCGCGAGGCCAGCGACCCCCCCGACCCCGAGTGCGACTGTCCCACCTGTCGCACCTGCTCCCTCGGCGCCCTCCGCCACCTCTACCTGGCCCGAGAGGCTGCCGCCGTGGTCCTGGCCACGGTCCACAATCTTCATTTCTACCTCGCCTTGATGCGGCGGCTCCGTTCGGCTATCATCAACGGCCGCTTTCCGGCCGTCCGCGCCGAGCTCGTGGCCGCGACGCCAGAAAACGAGGCCTAGCAGGGGGATGCTCATGGGCGGTCAACAGCCGAACGCGCTGATGTCCCTGGCGCCGATCCTCATCATGGTGGTGATCTTCTATCTGCTGCTCTTCCTGCCCATGCGGCGGAAGCAGAAGAAGCACCAGGAGATGCTCAACCAGCTCAGCAAGGGCGACCGCGTCATCACGAGCGGTGGCATCTTCGGCACGGTGGTCGGCGTCGAGGGCGAGATCATCGAACTGCGCATCGCCGACAACGTGCGCATCCAGGTGGCTCGAAACGCCATTGCCGGTCTCGCGAAGGATGCCGGCTCGGTGAACCTCGGGCCGAAGGAGTAGGGAACCATGGGCGGAAAACTCACGTGGCGGTGGATTCTCATCGGTGTGGTCACCGCCTTCGGCGTCTACTCCATCTGGCCGACCAGCAAGATCAAGCTCGGCCTCGATCTCAAGGGCGGCATTCACCTGGTGTTGCAGGTCAACACCGAGGACGCGGTGCGGGCCGAGATCGATGACGCCATGGAACGGGTGCGGGGCGAGCTCGCGGAAAAGGGCTACCCACCGGTGGCGTTGCAGCGCCTTGGGGAGGACGTACCCGGGTTCCGCCTGAAGCCTGCTCCCAACACGCCCGAGAACCTCCTCCGCGAGGTGCTCGACGATCGGCTGCCGGATTTCGCGGTATCGCGGGGGGTGGAGGTGACGGCGACGCTCCGGCCGGAAGTGGTGCGGGCCATCCGCGACATGGCGGTGCGGCAGGGCCTCGAGACGATCCGCAACCGCGTCGACCAGTTCGGCGTGGCCGAACCCACCATCCAGCGGCAAGGGATGGAAGGGGACAGGATCGTCGTCCAGCTCCCCGGCGTCGACGACCCCGGCCGGGTGAAGGAGCTCATCCGCTCCACGGCCTTTCTCGAGATCAAGCCGGTGGTGGCGGTGGCGCCGACGCGGGAGGCGTTGCTGGCAGCGCGCGGCGGCCAGGTCCCCGACGATTGCGAGGTGGTTCCGGGCGATGTCGAGGACATGCAGGGCCGGGTGAGCGGGCGCGAGTACTACCTCCTCAAGAAGGCGTCGGTGATCACCGGTCGCGACCTCCGCAACGCCCGCCGCTCCCAGGACCAGTACAACCAGCCGGCCGTGAGCTTCACCCTCAACCCGGCCGGGGCCAGCAAGTTCGAGGCGTACACCGCGGCCCACATCGGCGACCGCATGGCCATCGTCCTCGACAACAAGGTGCGTTCGGCGCCGGTGATCCGCGGCACCATCTCTGACTCCGGGGTCATCGAGGGGAACTTCACCGTCGCCTCGGCGGAGGACCTGGCGCTGGTGCTGCGCGCCGGCGCCCTGCCAGCGTCCATCACCTACCTCGAGGAGCGTACCGTCGGTCCCTCCCTGGGGCGCGACTCCATCGTCCGCGGTCTACGGGCCGGGCTCGCGGGCCTGGTGCTGGTGATGCTGTTCATGCTCCTCTACTACCGCGGGGCGGGGATCAACGCCAACGTGGCCCTCATCCTCAACGCCATCCTGCTGCTCGGCGCCATGGCCTCCTTCAAGGCGACCCTCACGCTGCCCGGCATCGCCGGCATCATCCTCACGGTGGGCATGGCGGTGGACGCCAACGTGCTCATCTTCGAGCGGATCCGCGAGGAACTGGAGCTCGGCAAGACAGTGCGGAGCGCGGTGGATCTGGGCTTTTCCCGCGCCTTCGCCACCATCGTCGACTCCAACCTCACCACCCTCATCGCCGCGCTCTTCCTCTTCCAGTTCGGCACCGGGCCGATCAAGGGGTTTGCCGTGACCCTTTCCATCGGCATCGTCATGTCCATGTTCACGGCTGTCTTCGTGTCCCGAACGCTGTTCGACTGGGTGCTATCCCGGCGTGGCAGGGTGGAGACCCTGTCCATCTAGGGGGAGACCATGCGATTGCTCCGAAAGACCAGCTTCCCCTTCATGAAGTACAAGTGGTACTTCATTGCTGTTTCGCTCGCCCTGGGGATCGGAAGCCTCGGCCTCCTGCTCTTCGGTCCCGGACTGGTCATGGGTATCGACTTTGCCGGCGGCACCCAGCTCACCGTGAAATTCGTCGAGGAGCCCGACCTCGCCCGGGTCCGCTCGGCCCTCGAGTCGCTGCGCCTGGGCGAGGTGACGATCCAGCGCTTCGACGAGGTGGAGGGGCACGAGTTCCTGCTGCGCGTCCAGAATCCGGCCCAGGAGGGGGACTTCACAGCGCGCATGCTGGAAGCTCTCGACCGCGAGTTCAACGGCGTGAGCGAGGGCCTGCGCCTCAACCTCCAGGGCATGGAGGCGATTCGCGACGCGCTGGCCAGTGCCGACCCGGACGGCATCGGCGGCACCGTCGAGGCCCGCCGCGGCCACTACGAGCCGATGGCGCAGGCGATCCTGTCGCTGCGCAAGGACAAGGGGATCCTCACCTCGGCCGCCGACCTCGCGGGACTCGCCGCCGTCTCGGCGGCGAGCCGCCAGTACCTGTCGACCAGCGGGCGGTTCGGCGCCTTTTCCCTCCTGGCCGCCGACAACGTCGGGCCGCTGGTGGGCAAGGACCTGCGCAACAAGGCGGCGCAGGCCGTCGCCTTCTCCCTCGTGGGCATGCTGGTGTACATCTGGTTCCGCTTCCGCTTCGCGTACGGGATCGGCGCGGTGGTCGCCGTCTTTCACGACGTCATCATCACGCTCGGGGCGCTGTCCCTCTCCGGTCGCGAGATGAACTTGCCGACCATTGCCGCGCTTTTGACCCTCGTTGGGTACTCGGTGAACGACACCGTGGTGATCTTCGACCGGATCCGCGAGCGCCTGAAGCTCGACCGCGGCAAGCCGCTGCCCGACACCATGGACGTGGCCATCAACCAGACCCTGTCCCGGACCATCATCACCTCCGGCCTCACCCTCATCACCGTGCTGTGCCTGTACCTGTTCGGCGGCGACGTCATCAACACCTTCGCCTTCGTCCTGGTGGTGGGGATCGTGGTCGGCACCTACTCCTCCATCTACATCGCGTCACCGGTGGCGCTGGGGATCACGACGCTGCTCGAACGTCGCCGGGAGGCCCGTCGGCGGCGCTGAGCCCTCGCCTGTTGGCGGAGGCCGGGGGCCCCATTGGGGCCCCTGTTCGTGAGCTGCCGGCGGTGCGGTCGTCGACGCAAGCCCGCGCCTCCCAGGCCTGGTGCAGCCTCCCCCGGGGCCCTGAAGCCTCCCCTACAATGGAGTCGTGAGCGAGGGTCTACCCCGCATCGAGGCGCTCCTCGACCTGGTGTCCCGCTACAAGCCGGACTGCGACGAGGAACTGCTCCGTCGCGCCTACGTCTTCTCGGCCATGGCCCACCGGGGGCAGGTGCGGGTGTCGGGGGAGCCGTACCTCGTCCACCCCCTGGAGGTGGCGCGGATCCTGGCGGACATGCGCCTCGACGAGACGGCCATCGCCACCGGCCTCCTCCACGATCTCCTGGAGGACACCTGGGTGGGCGAGGCGGAGCTCGAGGCCCAGTTCGGCGAACACATCACCGCGCTGGTGCGGGCGCTGACCAAGATCTCCACCATGGAGCGGTCCTTCGCGGCGCGGGCGGCGGCCCAGGCGGAGACGTTCCGCCGGATGCTCCTCGCCTCGGTGGAGGACGTGCGGGTGATCCTGGTGAAGCTGGCCGACCGCCTGCACAACATGCGGACGCTGCACTTCCTCCCCGAGGCCAAGCGGCGCAGCATCGCCTCCGAGACCCTGGAGATCTACGCCCCCATCGCCCACCGCCTGGGCATCGGCAGGATCAAGGCCGAGCTCGAGGACCTGGCCTTTGCCCAGCTCCAGCCCGAGGACCACCGGCGCCTGGTCGAGGAGCTGCAGCAGCGCGAGAGCATCGCCACCTCCCTCATCGAGGAGATCCGCCGCACCATTGCCACCATGCTGGAGGAGCACTCGATCCCCGGCGAGGTGCGGGGGCGCGTCAAGCACCTCTACTCCATCTGGAGCAAGCTGCGCCGCCAGGGGATCAGCGTCGACCGGGTCTACGACTTCCTGGCCTTCCGCATCATCGTCCGCACGGTCCCCCACTGCTACGCAGCGTTGGGGCTCGTCCACCAGCTCTGGCGACCGGTGCCCGGCCGGATCAAGGACTACATCGCCATGCCGAAGCCCAACGCCTACCAGTCGCTCCACACCTCGGTGATCGGGCCAGGCGGGCATCCCTTCGAGATCCAGATCCGCACCGAGGACATGGACGAGATTGCCGAGCGGGGCATTGCCGCGCACTGGATCTACAAGGAAGGGCGGGGCCAGCGGGAGGACGCCGAACGGGTCGCCTGGCTCCGCACCCTGGTCGAGGGGCAGCAGGAGAACCCGCGGGAGTTCCTCGACTCCTTGAAGCTCAACCTCTACCCCGAGGAGGTCTACACCTTCACCCCCAAGGGGGAGGTGTACGCCTTCCAGCGCGGCGCCACGCCCATCGACTTCGCCTACCGGATCCACACCGAGGTGGGTCATCACTGCGTCGGCGCACGGGTGAACGGCCGTCTAGTGCCGCTGCGCACGCCGCTCGCCAACGGCGACATCGTCGAGATCCTCACCTCGCCGACCCAGGTGCCGAGCCGCGACTGGCTCGAGTTCGCCGTCACCGCGCGGGCCAAGAACAAGATCCGCGCCTGGGTGAAGAGCGGCGAGAAGGAGCAGGCCATCGAGGCGGGGCGGCGGCTTTTGGATCGGGAGGCGCGCAAGCTCGGGGTGACGTCAAAAAAGCTGCGCGACGACGGAAGGCTTTCGGCCATTGCCCAGGAGCACGGGTTCGGCAAGGAGGAGGAGCTCCTGGCCGCCATCGGCTACGGTCGGCTGTCACCTCGCGAGTTGCTCCTCCCCCGGCTGCAGCCGGAGGAGGCACCGCCGCCGCCGGCCAGGGAGGCGCCGCCTCCTGCGCCGGCCGACGCGCTCATCGTGGTCAAGGGGCAGACGGGTCTGCTCACCTTCCGCGCCCGCTGCTGCAACCCCCTCCCCGGCGACGACATCGTCGGCTACATCACCCGGGGCCGTGGCGTCGCCGTCCACGCGGCCACCTGTCCCAACGTCCGGCGGCTCCTCTTCTCGCCCGAGCGGGAGGTGGAGGTGGAGTGGGGCGGGGAGAGCGGCGCCTACGCCGTGCCCCTCCACGTCACCTTCGAGGACCGGACCGGCATCCTGGCCGGCATCTCCCAGGCCATCACCGGCGAAGGGGGCGACATCCGCGCCTGTCACCTGGCCACCCACGAGGCAGGGGTCGGTACCGTCGATTTCGTGGTGCAGGTGCGCGACCGCGATCACCTGCGCAAGGTGGTGGCAGCCGTGCGCGGTGTGGCCGGGATCCTCACCGCCGACTCCCGATCGGTGCGCCGCACCAGGTCAGCCGACGTGGTTCCCCCACCTGCCGAGCCGGCGGCGCGCCGCCGGCGGCCCCGCTTCACCCACTGACGAGACGCGTGGGTGGGCGGGCGCTCTGTCCTGTCCAGGATGCCCGAGTGGCGAGACCGCGAGGGGAACCGTCAGCGCACTGCCTTGACGACCCGGCCGGAGCGCAGGCAGCGAGTGCACACGGTGAGGCGGACCGTCCTGCCCGCCACCTGGGCGCGAACCGGCCGGAGGTTGGGACGCCAGCGGCGCTTGGACACGTTGTGCGCGTGGCTGATGGTGTGGCCAACCTGGATGCCCTTGCCGCAAATATCGCACGCTCGTGCCATGTCTCCTCCGCCCTCTCGTGCGAGGGGTGTAGACTATAGCAGATGCACGCCGAGTTGCCAAGCTCCGCATGGGCCGGCGCCCGCTGCCTGGAAGAAAAGCCTCGTGCTTCTTCGCTTTTCTTGACAAGGAGCCCCTGCCTTGCTAGATTGACTGGTAACACGGTCTATGAGCGTCATAACCCTCGCTCGCGGGAAGGAACAACGGACAAGGGGGCGGTGAACCGTGCTGCTACGTAAGAGGAAGAGTATCGTCGGCCTGGATATCGGTTCCTCCGCGGTGAAACTGGTCGAGCTCAAGCAGACCAAGGGGGGGCGGTTCACCCTCCTCCACGCGGGACACGCCACCCTGTCCCCGGAGGCCATCGTCGAAGGGACGGTGATGGACTCCTCCCTGGTGGTGGAGGTCGCCCAGCGGCTCATCCAGGAGCAGGGGACGAAGAACCCGAACTTCGGCGTGTCGCTCGCGGGGACGTCGGTGGCCATCCGCAAGATCCAGGTTCCTGCCATGTCCGAGGCCGAGCTCGCCGAGTCCATCCACTGGGAGGCCGAGCAGTACCTGCCCTTCGACGTCAACGACGTCAACCTGGACTACGTCGTGCTCGGCAGCGATGCGGACACCATGGATGTCCTCCTGGTGGCCGCGCGAAAGGACCGGATCGCCGACTACACCGGCATCGTGGCCCAGCTCGGCAAGGTGCCGGTGCTGGTGGACGTGGATGTGTTCGCCCTCCAGAACGCGTACGAGCACAACTACGGCGTTGCCAGCGACCGCGTCGTGGCCCTGGTGAACGTGGGGGCCCACATCATGAACCTCAACGTGCTGGCCCACGGCCAGTCGGTGTTCTGGCGCGACATCGTCTTCGGCGGCAACGCCTACACCGAGGCGATTCAGCGCGAACTGAACCTGACCCGCGAGCAGGCCGAGGCGGTCAAGACCGGCGAGCAGCTCGGCGACCACACCCCCCAGACCATCCTCGGGGTCCTGAACGGTGTCAGCGAGGATCTCGCCAGCGAGCTTCAAAAGACCTTCGAATTCTTCTACACTACGTCGAGCTATGACCACGTGGACGAGGTGGTGCTGGCGGGCGGAGCGTGCCAGGTGCTGAATCTCGACACCGTGCTCAAGGAGCGGCTCAACGTCCGGGCCGAGGTGATGAACCCGTTCCGCGAGATCGAGTACTCGGAGAGCCAGTTCCCGCCCGAATGGTTGAACCGCCATGCGCCGGCCATGGCAGTGGCGGTGGGCATGGCGCTGCGGACGGTCGGGGAGTGAGCGATGATCAAGATCAACCTTCTGGTCGAAGCTCGTGCCGAAAAGGTAGCCCGAAAGCCGCTCATCTCCATCGGCATCCAGGGGCTGAACAACTTCATCCTGGCAGGTGTGCTGCTGGTCGGGTTGCTCGCCGTGGGCGTGACCTACTGGCGGCTGAGCACGACGCTCAACGCCATCGAGAAGGAGATCGCCGTCAACCAGAAGGAGTACGACCGGCTCAAGCCGATCATCGCCGAGGTCGAAAAGTTCAAGAAGAACAACACCGAGTTGAAGCACAAGATCGAGGTCATCGAGAAGCTCAAGGCGAACCAGTACGGCCCGGTGCGGATCATGGACGAGGTGAGCAAGGCGCTGCCCGACCTCCTGTGGCTGTCCGACCTCAACCTCTCCGGAAACACCATCACCCTCAAGGGCAGGGCGCTCAACGAGAACGCCGTCGCCAACTTCATCTCCAATCTGGACGCCAGTCCGTACTTCGCGGAGCCCACCTTGAGGATCATGTCGCAAGATAACAAAGGAGTGTTCTCCTTTGATATGGCGTGCACATTTACGTACAGCCCGCAGGAGGCCGGTGGGGCCTCCGCACCGCGGAGCTAGAGGGGGCGTGCGGCCATGGCAGGGCTCGATCTAGAGAACCGTCCCTGGTACGTCGCGTTGATCGTGGGGCTGATCATCGCGGGCGGGTTGTACTGGGCGAGCGATACGTACTGGTTCAAGGACATTCGCAAGAACATCACCAAGCGGACCACCGACCTCGAGAACTTGAAGGGGAAGGTGCGGGAGGGGAAGGCGGCCGAGGCTCGGCTCACCCAGTTCCGCGAGGAAGCCGAGCGACTGGAAACGGAGCTCCAGCGGCTCCTGCGGATCTTGCCGACGGCCATGCAGACGGACGAGATCATCAAGAAGATCAAGTCCTTGACCGAGCGCGGCGTGTTCCGGTTCGTGACCTTCCAGCCGCAGGCCTTCGTGAAGAAGGAGTTCTACGTGGAATGGCCGATCCGCGTGCAGCTCGAGGGCACCTACCACGAGCTGGCGCTCTTCTTCGATCGCCTGTCGCGCTTTTCCCGGATCATCAACGTCGATTCCATGGCGATCCGCGGGGTCGAGAAGTCAGGTCCCTTCACCATCAACTCGAACTTCACGATGAAGACCTTCATCTACGGGCAGGTGGAGCAAGCGGGGGCGGGGAGGCGACGATGACGAAACGCTGGCTCGTGGTCGTGGCGTTTCTTTCGGTCGTGGCGACGGTGCAGGCGCAGGCGCCGCCCGCATCCCAACCACAGCAAGGGGCGGAGCCCGTCATCGATACGACGACGGTGGAACGGATCCTCCGCGGCGAAGAGGCCGCCGAGTCGGGAACGGGCTTCACCTACGACCCGGCTGGTCGCCGCGACCCGTTCCGCTCGTTGTTGCGGGGGCGGCAGCGGGAAGAGCTGGGCGAGCGCCCCGCCGGTCTGCGGGGCATGGCCGTCGAGGAGATACGCCTGACGGGGATCATCAAGCTCCCCGAGGGGTACGTGGGGATGGTTCAGGGGACCGACAATCTGAGCTACCTTATCCGTCCGGGGACGGTGCTGTACGACGGTTCCGTGGAGTCGGTGAGCAAGGATCAAGTGGTCTTCAAGGTGCAGGTTGCAGACCCGAAGAGCCTCAAGCCCTACCGCGAGGTTGTGCGGACGCTGCAGTGATCTTTCTGGGGGTTGCGATGATGGCGACAGGCAAACGCTGGAAGGTGGCGGTGGTGGCGATCGCGGCGTTGACCGCTCTGGGCTTCGCCGGCCCGAGCCCGGGAGCCGAGCAGGTGACGATCCTGGGCATGGCCTGGACTCCGGAGCCCGCTGCGGCCCTGGTGGTGAGCGCCACGGGGCCTCTCATGTACGCCGAATCCCGGCCGGCCCCGGGGGTGGTGCAGGTGGACCTCACCAACGCGGTGCTCGCTGACGCGACAGGGCCGGTGAAGAACCTGGCGGCGGGTCTGCGCGGCGCAACCCTGGCAAGGATCGAGGAAGGCGAGGCCTCCTTTGCGCGGCTGACCCTCGATCTGGCCGCTGGTGTGGAGGCCGTGCTCACCGCCTTGCCCGCCGGCCTCGAGGTGCGCCTGTCGAGCTCGTCGGCGGCGGCTGCCAAGGGGAGGACGGTCAGCGATCTCCTGCCCGTGGCGGACGAGGGAGGGGTGTCGGTGGTGCTGGCCGCGGATGGGCCGCTCGCCGGCAAGACCTTCACCCTGGCGGACCCGCCGCGGGTGGTGGTGGATCTGCCCGGGGTCGTCAACCGGGTGAACCGCCGCGTCCACCCCGTTGAGGCGGCGGGGGTCCAGCGGGTGCGGATCGCCCAGTTCGCCACGGAGCCCTCCCCCGTGGTCCGGGTGGTGGTGGACCTGGAGCGTCCCTTGCCCTACACCTTCACGGGCCTGGACAGCGGCGGGGTGTTGCGGGTCGGCGCCGCGCCCGGCGAGGCAGCGGCGCCGGCGCCCGTGGTGGTGGCCGCAGCCGAGGCACCGTCCACGACCACGTCGCCAGCGGCGGCAGCCGTTCCCGAGACCCCGCCGAGGGAGGCTCCGGCGGTGCCGGCCGCCGAGGTGGCGGCGGCGAGCGGCGCACTGACCGCGCCGCCGTTGCCGGCGGCCGAGCCGGCGCCTGCGGCGCCGCAGCCGGAGGTGGCCGCGGTGGCGGCCAGTGCGGCCAAGGTGAGTGCGCCGCCGCCGGTGGTGACGGCCAAGGCCGAAGAGGCCAGGAACGTGCCGTCGGCGCCGGAGTCGCCCTGGACCTCCACCCCCCGGGCCATGGCCGAGCAGGCAGTGGTCGTCGCGCCGTCCGCCGGTGCGTTGCGGGAGGTGCAGACGGAGGAGCGGCGCTTCACCGGCGAGCCCATCTCCATGAACCTCAAGGATGCCGATATCAAGGACGTGCTCCGCACCTTCGCCCGGATCACCGGCCTCAACATCGTGGTGGACCCCGACGTGTCCGGGTCGGCCACGGTGAACCTGGAGAACGTCCCCTGGGACCAGTGCCTGGACATCATTCTGCGCATCAATCGGCTCGACTACGTGGTGGAGAACAACGTCCTGCGCGTCGCCAGGATCGACCGCCTGACCCAGGAGAAGCGGGCGTACGCCGACTTCAAGAAGCAGGAGGAGGCGGCCCGCCCCATGCGGACGGTGACCAAGACCCTTTCCTACGCCCGCGCCAAGGACGTGGAGAGGACCATCAAGCAGGAGCGCTTCATCCTCTCCGACCGGGGCGCGGTGGTGGTGGACGACCGGACCAACACCCTCATCATCCGTGACTCGGTGGATCGGATCGAGGGGATCCTCGCCTTGATCGACGGCCTCGACCAGCCCAATCCGCAGGTCATCATCGAGGCGCGCATCGTCGAGACCACGCGGACCTTCTCCCGGGCGCTGGGCGTCAACTGGGGGTTCGTGGGGCTGGGGGACGCGGCCCACGGCACCACCACCGGCCTCCAGTTCCCCAACAGCTACCGGGTGGAAGGAGGGGTCGGGCTCGATGTGCCGGCCAACGGCACCTTCGCCCTGACCTTCGGCGATGTCCTCGACGCCTTCAACCTCGACTTCGCCCTGTCGGCCGCGGAGCAGGACGGCCTGGTGAAGCTGGTGTCCTCGCCCAAGGTGATGGCGCAGAACAACCAGCTGGCGCACATCCAGAGCGGCGTGATGATCCCGGTCCAGACGGTGGCCAACAACACCATCACCGTCACCTACGTGAACGCCACCCTCTCCCTGGACGTGACGCCGCAGATCACGGCCGAGGGGACGGTGATCCTGGACATCGACCTGCGCAAGCGGGAGCCCCTCGAAGGGATCAACCTGCAAGAGGCCCGCAACGTGCCCATCTCGACGCGCGACGCCCGCACCACCCTCATGGTCCGCGACGGTGGCACGACGGTGATCGGCGGGATCTTCAAGGTGACGGACAGCGACAAGACCAACGCCATCCCGGGGCTTTCCAAGATCCCGGTGGTGGGCTGGCTGTTCAAGAACAACGAGTTGGCCAAGAAGCACGATGAGTTGCTCATCTTCATCACGCCGCGCATCGTGAAGTACTAGGGGGAGATATGAAACTCTACCGGCTCGCGACTATCGCAACCCTCGCCGCCGTCACGGTCGGCCTGGTGGGGTGTGGGGGCAACGACTCGCGCGACACCGAGGCCCCCGTCTTCCTATCGGTGGAAATCGAGGCAGGACCTGCCGACGTGGACGTCAGTGTGCCTGTTGACGTGGTCATCCCGCAGATGACCATCACCTCCAGGCCCAAGAGCCCCACGGCGGTCCTCTCGCAGCAGCAGGACGTCCACCTCACGGAGTGGGTCGTCACGCCGACCCGGACCGACGGCGGTGCGGTGGCGTCTCCGCAGTGGCGCAACTACTACAGCGTCTACGTCCCTGCCAACGGGAACGCCAACCTGGAGAACTACCGGATCTTCCCCTCGGAGTACTTCCGGCAGATACCGCTCTCCTACCTGTTCCCGGAGAACGGTGGCTTCGACCCCTCCACGGGGCAGCGGACGGTGCGGCAGCGGCTCCATATCGAGGTGTTCGGCAAGACGGTTGCCGGGCAAAACATCAGCGTGGCCTTCGACGTGAACCTTAACTTCTTCTACGTGACGCCGTGAGGCGGGAGATGCGGGAGATCACCATGAAGCGAACCTCCATTTTGACCGTCATGGTGCTGGGAGCGCTGCTGACCCTGGCAGGCTGCTCCTCGGACAGCCCCACGTCGCCGCCCGCGTCGCCGACGCCGACCGCGTTCTCCATCTCGCTGACGGCGTCGCCCACCGAGGCGGTGGTCAACTCCACCATCGTCCTCGCGGCCCGGGTGACGAGCGGCGGGCAGAACGTGGCCGACGGCACGTCGGTGACCTTCTCCATCACCGGCTGCGTGCCGAACTCGGCGACCACGCCGCACTTCGAGAACGGCACCTGCGAGATGGTGCGCACCACCCAGGCCGGGGTGGCGAGCGCCGTGATGTCGTCGCAGGTGGACGGCGCCTTCGAGGTGAAGGTGCGGGTCCCGAATGCGGTGGCTGCGCTGGTGGTGCGCTTCTACCAGCCCACCGACCCGCAGACCCTTGCCGTCTACTCCATCACCCCGACCCGCGGTCCGGCCACCGGCGGCCAGCAGGTGACCATCCGCGGCCGCGGCTTCGCCAAGCCGCTGGTGGTGGAGTTCGTGGTCGGCGCGCAGGCGTTCACCGCCCAGCTGGTTAGCGTCAACACCTCGGGGACCGAGCTCGTCGCCGTCACGCCACCGGTCAACCCGGAGACGGCGACGGCGGAGCAGGCGGCCAACTTGCGCGTGACCGCCGCGGCCCTGACCGACGCTCAGGTCCAGGTCACCGTGGCCAACGCCTACGTTTTCGAGAAGCAGTTCACCGACCCGCGCATCTACCAGATCGTACCCGATCGCGGCATCACCACCGGCGGCGAGCCGGTGATGATTTACGGTGCCAACTTCTTCGAGCCGGTGAAGGTCACCTTCGGCGCCGAGGACGCCCAGGTCGTCTCGGTGAGCGCCGACCACGGCCAGATCCACGTCTTGACGCCGCGCCACTCGGGGGCGGCGGGGGCCGTGGCGGTGACCGTGTACACCCGTTTCGGAACGGCCCAGCAGCAGTCGGTGACCCGGGCCAACGCCTTCACCTGGGTGCCGCCGGTGGTCGATCCGGGCGCTCCGGTCATCTACAGCGTCGTGCCCGACCGCGGCAGCGCCCGGGGCGGCGAAGAGGTGACCATCCTGGGCGCCAACCTGTGCGGCCAGGTGGTGGCCTCGACGGGCGAGTGCTACTCGCTGCCGACCGTAGAGTTCCAGATCGGTGCGCCGGTCAACGCGACCCGCGCCGCCCAGGTGCTGGGCGGCAGCCCGGACGGCCACTCGTTGCGCGTCCGCACGCCGGAAGCGACGCCCGGACCGCTGACCCAGGATGCAGTGACGGCCGTGGTGGTGACCAACGCGGCCGGCTCGTACACGGCGGCGGGGGCGTTCACCTATCTGCACGAGACCAACGATCCGCAGCTCTTCGTGGTGCAGCCGAACCGCGGCAGCCCGCGCGGCGGCGAGGAGGTGCGCCTCATCGGTCGCAACTTCACCGCTCCCGTGCAGGTGGAGTTCATCCTCGGCGCGCCGTTGTCGGTGACCTACCCGGCGCAGGTCCTGTCGGTGAGCAGCGACGGCACGGAGATCCGCATCGTCACACCGCAGGCCTCGCCCAACCCCGTGACCACCGACGTCAACGTGGCCATCCGCATCACCACCATGGTGGGGTCGGCGAACAGCCGCTCGGCCACCTTCAACAACGCCTTCACCTACGTGGGTGAATCGCGGCCGCCCATCATCTACTACCTCGACCCCGACAAGGGCAGCCGCGAGGGGCGCGAGGAGGTGACGGTCTACGGGCGGTACTTCATCCGGCCCGTCCGGGTCACCTTCGTGGGCGTCGGCGACGCCGAGGTCCTCGACGTGGCGGCCGACGGCGCCACCATCACCATCCTGACCCCACCGGCCCGCATCACCCTGCCGGCCAACGGCAAGGTGGACGTGACGGTGATCTCCGAGGCGGGCACCGGGCGCGACCAGCAGGTCACCCTGCGCGACGCCTTCCAGTACCTCGAGGCGGAGACGCCGGAGATCTACTCCCTGGCGCCCAACTCCGGCCCCATCGAAGGGGGGACCCGCGTCACCATCAACGGGCGCGGCTTCCAGTACCCGGTGCAGGTGCTCTTCAACGTCATGGGGAGCGACCGCCAGGCGCAGGTCGTCTCCGTCAACTACACGACCATCGTCTGCATCAGTCCGTCCATCACCGCGACCCAGCCCACCACGCCGGTCATCGCCCAGGTACGGGTGAGGAACGCCCTCACCGGCAAGGACTCCAACTCGTTGCCCTTCCGCTACGGCGACGCCATGTTCATCTCGGCCATCGCGCCGGCGACGGGTCCCGATCTGGGCGGCCAGCGGGTCACCATCTACGGGCAGGGGTTCGTCGCGCCGGTGTCCGTGAGCATTGCCGGCGTGCCGGCCCAGCCGCTGTCGGTGTCCGGCACCGAGATCGTCGCCCTCACCGGCGCGCCCGTGGATCGGGCCTGCGCCAACCGCAGCGGTCCGGTGGTGGTCACCAACATCAACTCCGGGATTTCCGCGACCGGTCCCAGCTACACCTACCTGCCGGCCCGGCCGCTCATCACCCGCGTGGAGGTCGTCAAGCAGGGGGTGAACACCGGCACCAACGTCGTCCAGCAGCACGACCCGCTGGGGATCGCCGCCTGCAACGACGCCAACCACCCGCCCTACGACCAGTACCAGGTCATCGTTTACGGCGAGAACTTCGAGCTGCGGCCCGGCTCCACCAACTCGGCCATGACGGTGATCTTCGAGAACCCGGCCGTCGAGGTCCTCACCACCTGGATCTCGCCCACGGAGATCCGTTTCCAGCTTCCCGACCTCTCCCAGGTGCAGATGGCCCAGGCGGCCTGCGTCAGCGGCGGCATCGTCGGCACCCGCGACATCCCCACCGGCCTGCCGTTCACGGTCAGGAACAACAACAACAACTGCACCGACCGCTTGAACCCGGCCCTCATCATCGAGCCGTGCGACCCGACCTGCCGCGTGGGCGCCATCCAGGTCAACCTGACGCCGGATCAGCTCACCCTGGGCGTCGGCAGCACCGCCGTCATGACGGTGTGCATCAACGCCATCCAGTCGACGCCGACCCCGGTGATCATCTCCCAGTCCGGTCCCTCGGGTGTGGTGGAGTTCGACCCAGACGGTCCTGGCGGGCTGACCCCGGCACCGAGCATCACCGTGACCATTCCGGCCGGCGCGGCCTGCACCACCTTCTACATCAACGGCCTCACCGGCGGCGGCCCGGTGGCGGTGACCGCCACCTTGCCCGTCAACCTGGGCGGCGCCACCGACACCTCGCAGGTGACCGTCGGCGCCCTCGGCATCCTGCTGACGCCTGAGAACCTCAACCTGCCCGTGGGCGGCAACGGCAGCATGACCATCCAGCTCTCCTCGCCGGCGCCGGCGGGTGGCGCGCAGGTCACGGTCACCCTGGCCGGTCCGGCCGGGGTCATCGACCTCGACTGGGGTGGCGACCCGGGCGATCCGCCCAACGACTCCACCTTCACCATCACCATCCCGCAGGGCTCCTCCACCTACGTCTTCACCTGCGAAGGGCTCACCGCCGGCGGTCCGGTGACCGTCACGGCGACCCTGGCGCCGGGACTCGGTGGCGCCAGCGACTCGTCGACGGTCTTCGTCGGCCAGTACACCGTCACCCTGACGCCGGAAGACCTGCTCCTCGCCCCCGGCGGCATCGGCAACTTCACCGTCGCCCTCGACTCGCCGGCACCTCCAGGCGGCCTGACGGTCACCATCACCCAGACCGGTCTGTCGGGGATCATCTCGACGCCAGCCTCGGTGTTCATCCCGGCGGGCCAGCAGACGGCCACCTTCCAGGTCAACGCCCTGGCGGCCGGCGGTCCCATCGTGGTGACCGTGACGCTACCGTCCTCGGTGGGCGGTGCTTCCGACAGCTCCACCGTGACGGTCGCCGCCTACACCGTGACCCTGGCGCCCTCGAGCATGAACCTCAACGTCGGCCAGACGGGGAACTTCACCGTGACCCTCAACCGGCCGGCGAGCCCCGGTCCCATCACCGTCACCCTGACCCAGACCGGTCCTTCCGGGATCATCAGCCTGCCGGCCACGGTGACCATCAACGCGGGCGACACCACCGCCAGCTTCCAGGTGACGGCCCTGGCCCAGGGCGGCCCGGTGACCATCACCGCCGCCTTGCCGCCGAGCCTCAACGCGCCGACCTCCAGCGCCACGGTGACCGTCGGTCCCATGACCATCACCGCCAGCCCGGCGTCGCTGACGGTGCCGGTGGGCGGCACGGCGACCTTCATCCTCACCCTGTCCATGCCGGCGCCCGCCCCCATCACCGTGACCGCCACCTCGGGCAACCCGGCGGTGGCCACCGTCGCCCCGCCGGCGGCGCCTACCTTCGCCACGGGCACCACCACCTCGGCCGCCTTCACGGTGACCGGTGTGGCCCTCGGTACGACCACTATCTACTGTCAGCTCCCGGCGGCCTACGGCGGCGGCACGGCCCAGGTCCAGGTGACGGTGGCCAACTACCAGCTCACCGCCATCCCGACCTCCCTCACCGTCATCCCCGGCGGCACCGGGACCTTCATCCTGCAACTCAACCAGCCGGCACCGGCGGGCGGCGCGGCCATCACCCTGGCGTCGTCCAACCCGCAGGTGGCCACCCTCGGCATCAGCAGCATCACGATCCTGGCGGGTGCCACCCAGTCGGCACCGGTGACGGTGACCGGCGGCAACATCGGCTCGGCCACCATCACCGCCACCCTGCCGGCGGCCATGGGCGGCTCGGCCACCAACGTCCAGGTCACCGTGGCCAACTACACCTTGACCGCCGTGCCCAGCTCCGTGGTGGTGGCGCCGGGCGGCACCGCCACCTTCGTGGCCCAGCTCAACATCCCGGCCCCGGCGGGTGGCCTCACGGTGACCGCCCAGTCCAACAACACCCTCATTGCCACCGTGGCGCCGGCGACCCAGACCATTGCCGCGAGCGGCACGGTGACCGGCACCTTCACCGTCACCGGTGTGACCGCCGGTAGCACCACCATCACCCTGTCCTTGCCGGCCGCCGTGGGCGGCGCCACCGCCACCGTCAACGTCAACGTGGCCAACTACACCTTGACCGCCGTGCCCACGAGCCTCACGGTGCCGTGGCGCGGCTGGAACAGCTTCTACCTCCAGTTGAACCAGGCGGCGCCAACGGGCGGTCTCGTGGTCAACCTGGCGAGCTCCGACACCCGCATCACCAACCCGGCGAGCCCCGAGCCGCCGCCCGTCAACGTCATCTCGAGCATCACCATCAACGGCGGCTCCCTCACCTCGCCGCTCATCTGGGCCTACGGCGACAACATCGGCAACGCCGCCATCTACGCGCAGCTCGTCGCCACCGGTTCCACCGCCCAGGTGGCCGTGACGGTGACCGATCCCATCAGCTTCGTGCCCGCCAACCTCACCGTGCCCGTCGGCTCCATCGGCACCTTCACCTTGCAGGTGGCGACGGCCCTCGACAACCCGGTCACCATCCAGCTCGACTACTCCGGCACCAACGGCGCCGTGGCCGGACCCGCCACGGTGACGCTGCCGGCCAACGTCACCACCGTCACCTTCGACGTGTTCGGTGTGAAGCCCACGTCGACGCCGGTCAACATCGTGGCCACCATGCCCAACAACCTGCCCAACGGTCTCGGCGGCGCCACCGCCACCGGCATCGTCACCGTCACCGGCGCTCCCTACACCCTCACCATCACGCCGAGCCCGGTGACCCTGTCCATCGGCGGCACCGTCACCATGACGGCAAGCTTCAACTACCCGCTACCGCCGGCGAGCTTTGGCGTGCTCACCTATCCCTTCGTCCTGCCCCTCACCATGAGCCCGCCGGGCAACACCGTGCTGTGGATCAACGGTACCGCGGGGCTGGGGAACGACAACGTGAGCTTCTCCGCCGGCCAGACGAGCGGCACCTTCACCATCACCGGTCAGACCAACGGCGGGCCCATCACCATCACCGGCACCGGCCCCGTCGAGCTGGGTGGGCCCGTCGGCACCGCCGTCGCCACCGTCGGTCCCGGCACCGCCACCTTGACCCTCGACCCCAACCCCCTCATGTGGCAGGTCGGAGCCCCGCCGCCCACCATCACCATCTCCATCTCGCCGGTCCAGGGGACGAACACCATCGTCCAGCTCCAGTCCTCCAACCCCTCGGTGGTGACCGTGCCGCCCACCGTGACCATCCCGGCCGGCTCTTCGTCGGCCACCTTCAACCCCACGGTGGTGGGGACGGGCAACGCCACCATCACCGCCACCCCGCCGTGGGAGCTCAGCCCCGTGCGCGCGGCGGCCGCGGCCCTGGCGGCCCAGAACGCCGTCACCATCTTCAACGCCTCGGTGTCGCCGGCGGCCCTCACCATCCCCGCCGGCACCACCGGCACCCTCACCATTAACCTCACCAACCCCTTGCCGGCGCCCCTTGCCGGGGTGACCATCACGGCGCCCGCCTACGTCTCGGTGCCGTCGCCCATCACCATCCCGGCGGGCGTGACGAGCTACGACGTCGCCGTCACTGCCCTGCAACCCGGCACGGGCGGCAGCATTACCGTCACCATGCCGGCCTCGGCGGGCGGCCTGGCCCTGGCACCCACGCCAGGGGTGACGGTCACCGCCATCGCCTTCACCCTGTCCACCGCCTCCAGCACCGTCTACGTGGGCACCTCGACCACTGCCACCGTCACCACCGCCACGCCGGTCCCCGTGGACGCCGTCCTCACCATCACCGACTCCGGTGGCACCGGCGACCTCGACGTACCGGCGGCCGGCAGCGTGGTCATTCCCGCGGGCGGCACCACGGTGAGCTTCCCCGTCACCGGCGCCGTCCTCGGCACCCGCACGCTCTCCGTGGCGCTGCCCGCGTCCCTCGCCACCACACCGCAGACCGTGGCCATGACCGTGGCTGACCTGCCCCTCGACCTGCAGCCCGAAGGGCCGGTCACCGTCTACAAGGGCACCACGCAGCAAATGACGTTGGTGATCCCGGCGGCGCGCAACGCGAACACCGTGGTGTCACTCGTCCTGGGCGGCGCCTCCACTGGTAGCGCCACCTTCCCGTCCACCGTCACCATCCCGGCCGGCAGCACCTCGGCCACCTTCACCGCCACGCCGGGCAACACCGGTACCGCCAACGTGCGCGCCACCCTGCCGGCGGCCTTGAACGCCTCGCCGGCGCCCCACGACGTGGAGACCCTCACCATCACCGACCTGCCCCTCACCCTGACGCCGGCCCCCATGACCCTGGCGCCGAGCCAGACCGGCACCATGACCGCGTCGATCCCGGTGGCCCTCGCAGCGCCCACCGTGGTCACCTTGGTCAACAACGGCGGCGCGGGTACCTTCACCATCCCGCCGTCGGTGACCATCCCTGCCGGCGCCACGTCGGCCGACTTCACCGTCACTGCGCTGGCCGCCACCGGCACCGGCACCGTGGAGGGCAACTTGCCGGCGGCCCTCAACGCCACCGCCCCGCCGCACGCCACCGCCACCGTCACCGTCACCTCCCTGCCGCTGGTCTTGAGCCCCAACACCGTGGCGTCCCTCATGGCAGGGGGCGGCCAGATCTTCACCTTGACCATCCCCACCGCCCAGGCGACACCCACCACCGTGCAACTGACGAGCAGCGCGCCGTCGGTGGTGTCGGTGCCGGCCTCGGTGGTCATCCCGGCCGGCTCCACCTCGGTCACCTTCACGGCCGTGGGCGAGAGCGTGAGCGGTGCAGCCACCACCATCACCGCCACCTTGCCGCCGGCCCTTGGCTCGGGCGCCGCCACCTCCAGCATCTCGGCCGTCGTGCCCCTCACCGTTGCGGCGCAGCCGGCCAACCTGCAGATCGCCGCGGCCACCGACGCCCTCATCACCGTCACCACCGGCGTCACCCTTGCCAAGGACGTGACGGTGCAGATCTTCTCCGCCGAACCGACCCGCGTCGCCCTGTTCAACGCGGCGGGCACGAGCGGCATCGCGTCCATCGTCGTGCCCTCCGGCTCCAACGCCGCCCAGTTCCGGGTGCGGGGGCTGTCGCCCACCGGCGCGCTGGCCGATCCCGCCGTGGACGTGAACCTCGAACTCGACGCGGCCTTGGGCGGCGCTGCCGGCCCCGAGGCCAAGCTCGACGTCCTGGTCCTCGCCCTCCAGCTCGACTTCACCCCGAGCGTCCAGAGCGTGCCCTTGAACGGCACCGTCACCATCACCGCCCAGCTCCTGCTGCCGCCCGGCTTCTTCTCGGTGGCCTTCCCGGTCACCGTCAACCTGTCGCCCGACGCGGCCTCGGGCGGCTTCCTCTGCGACCCGACCCCCGCCTGGACCTACGCCTACGCCCAGCAGTGCAGCGTCGTCATCCCCACCGGCTCGAGCTCCACCACCTTCACCGTCTATGGCGCGGCGGGAGGCGGCCCGCAGATCATCACCGGCACCCTCGACGCCGTCCTCGGCGGCGGCACCGCCCAGCTCGAGGTGGGCGTCACCTCGACGCCGGCCCCGATTATCACGAGCGTCACGCCGCCGGGAGGCCGCACCGCCGGTGGCGATCTCGTCACCATCACCGGCAGCAACTTCGGCGCCGGCGCGAGCGTCACCTTCGACGGCCTGAACGCCACCAACGTCACCGTGGTCAACGCGACCACCATCACCTGCCGCACGCCGGCCCATCCGGCGGGGGGCGTCACCGTGGTGGTGCGCAACACCGGCGGCGAGGTGGGGAGCTGGAGCACCTTCTACTACTACGACCCGCCGGTGCTCACGACCATCGCTCCCAACGCCGATACCACCGCTGGCGGCGCCGCGGTCACCATCACCGGCTCGAACTTCGTGGTCGGCGGCAGCTACGTCGTCGACTTCGGCGGCACGCCGGTTACCGGCACGCCGGGCGGCGGCGGCACCCAGATCACCTGCACCGCGCCGGCCCACGCGGCGGGCACCGTCACCGTCACCGTCATCGACGGCGCCGGCCAGACGGCGCAGCTCGTCAACGCCTTCACCTACTACGCCGCGCCCATCATCACCAGCGTCGTGCCCAACGTGGGCGACGCGGCGGGCGGCACCTCGGTGAGCATCTTCGGGCTCTTCCAGGCGGGCGGCAGCTACACCGTCGACTTCGACCCGGCGGGCACCCCGGCGCCGTGCACCGTCACCCAGGTCCTGGGTAGCCGCATCGACTGCATCACGAGCGCCCACGCGCCGGCGATCGTGGACGTCCGGGTGGACGACGGCCTCAACCCGCCGGTGACCAGCACCGCCGCCTTCACCTACCACAACCCGCCGAGCGCGACCGGCGTCACGCCCACGGCCGGCCTCACCACCGGCGGCACGACGCTCTTCATCAACGGTACCTTCACGCCGTCGGCGGCCTACACCGTGACCCTCGACCCGTCGGGCACCCCGGCCCCCTGCACCGGCGCCTTCGCCAACCTCGCCGGCACCCAGATCCAGTGCACCACCACGCCGCACGCGGCCGCCCTCGCCGTGGACGTGCAGGTGAGCGACGGGGTGCCGAGCCATCCGCCGGCCATCCTCTACGGCGCCTTCGACTACTACCCGCCCCTCGCCCCGACCACCGTGGTTCCCAACGTCGGCTCGACCACCGGCGGTACGACCGTCACCATCGGCGGCACCTACGTGCCCAACGGCGCCTACACGGTCACCTTCGACCCGCTGGGAACGCCCGCACCGTGCACCGTCACCTCGGTGAGCGCGAGCGCCATCACCTGCGTCACCGCCGCCCACGGAGCGGCGCTGGTCACCGTGCGAGTGGACGACCCGGTGAGCGCTCCGGTGGATCTCGCCAACGCCTTCTCCTACACCACCGCCTTTTCCTTCACGTCGGTAACGAGCAGCAACACTCCCACAGGAAGCTACGTCACCGGGCCCGGAGGGATCAACTGCACCGAGCCGACCACGGGCACCTGCTCGGCCGTGCTGTCGAGCAGCCCGGCCCTGTTCGTACCCACGGTACAGGGTGGGGATACCGGCTGGACGTGGGGCGGTTCCTGCGCTGGGTGCGCCGCCAACGCTAACTGCTCCCTCGCTCTGACCACTGACCCCATGAGCTGCACCCTTACCTTCAACTAGCCTGGCATCCACCTCCGACCCACGGGCCCGCGCGTCGCGCGGGCCCGTGGTGCTTTCGGGCCGACCTGCACGC
>FWPV01001237.1_pt1 | contig 72306 bp, 53 predicted proteins | sample 2228371 | NCBI WGS metagenome assembly FWPV01 (sample SAMEA103939776, study PRJEB20133) | metagenome
ATTTACCCGCCTGGGAGGCCGCATCCCCAAGGGGGTCCTCCTGGTGGGCGCCCCTGGCAGCGGCAAGACGCTCCTGGCCCGGGCCATCGCGGGTGAGGCCGGCGTGCCCTTTTTCAGCATCAGCGGCTCCGACTTCGTAGAAATGTTCGTCGGCGTCGGCGCCGCCCGGGTGCGGGACCTGTTCGAGACCGCCAAGGCGCACCGCCCCAGCCTGATCTTCATCGACGAGATCGACGCCGTGGGTCGCCAGCGCGGCGCGGGCTTGGGCGGCGGGCACGACGAGCGCGAGCAGACGCTGAACCAGCTGCTCGTGGAGATGGACGGCTTCGACCCCAACAGCGGCGTGATCATGATCGCCGCCACCAACCGACCCGACGTGCTGGACCCGGCGCTGCTGCGCCCCGGCCGCTTCGACCGCCAGATCGTGGTCGATCCGCCGGACGCCAAGGGTCGCGAGCAGATTCTGAGGATCCACGCCCGCGGGAAGCCGATGGACGCCTCGGTGGACCTCGAGGTGCTGAGCAAGCGCACCCCCGGCTTCACGGGCGCCGACTTGGCGAACATGCTGAACGAGGCGGCTTTGCTGGCGGCGCGCCGCAACCACCCGCGCATCCTCCAGGAGGACTTGGAGGAGGCCCTCGACCGAGTCATCGCCGGCCCGCAGCGCAAGAGCCGGGTGATGGACGCCAAGGAGCGCGAGGTGATCGCCTACCACGAGGCCGGGCACGCCATCGTGGGCGAGACGCTGCCTTACTGCGACCCCGTCCACAAGGTAACGATCCTGCCACGGGGGATGTCGCTCGGCTCGACGTGGTCGCTGCCCGTGACCGACAAGTACTTGGTGAGCGAGCAGGAGCTGCACGACGACCTGGCCGAGCTGCTGGGAGGCCGCGTCGCGGAGGAGCTGGTCTTCAACGAGGTTACGACCGGCGCGAGCAACGATCTCCAACGGGTGACCCGCATCGCCCGGGCCATGGTGTGCGAGTACGGCATGAGCGAGAAGCTCGGCACGCTGGTGCTGGGGCGGCGCAACCAGAACCCGTTCCTGGGCCGCGACTACACGATGGACGAGCGCAACTACAGCGAGGCCGTCGCGGAGCTCATCGACCAGGAGGTTCGCGCCATCGTGGAGCGCGCGCGGCAGCGGGCCACGGAGATCCTGATGGAGAACCGGGAGAAGCTCGACCGGGTCGTCCAGGCGCTGCTGGAGCACGAGACCCTGGATCGGGAGGCGTTTCTGGCCGCGATGGAGGGTCGCGAGATTCCCAAGCGGGAGCCGAAGGACGATGCGGCCAAGGAGCAGCAGCCGGAGGCGGAGGAGCAGCGGGAGGACCGGCGCGAGCTGGGCCGCCAGGAGCCTGCACCGGGATTTCTGCTGAAGCCCGATGCGCAGTGACCCTGTGCTATACTGCGCGCAATCTACGATGGATCTCGAGGCCATCTATCAACGCGGCTTCGCGTTGCGATGTGAGGGGAGGTACCGGGAGGCCCGCGAGGAGCTGAACCGCGTGCTCGCGGCCGACCCGAACCACGCCAACGCCCGCTGGCAGCTCGGCCTCATCCAAGGCTTCGAGGGGGACTTCGAGGGCTCCCTGGAGACGCTGAAGCAGGTGGTGGCCCGCCACCCGAACCATATCAACGCCCGATACGACCTGGCGATGACGATGATGATGCTCGGCCTGTTCGACGAGGCGAAGCAGCAGTTCCTTGAGGTGCTCCGGCAGAAGCCGGACCATGTGGACGCCAAGAAGCAGCTGGCCTACTTCTGATCTCCGGCATTGACGCCTCCGAGCCGGATTGGCTAGCATGGGGCGGGCGGCCGATCGGTCGCACCCGAGGAGGCACTGCATGAAGCTCTGGTTCCTGTTTCTCGTATCGGCTGTGGTAATGCTCGTGGTTGCGGGCTGCGCCTCGACGGAGGACTCGGGTCAGGCGACTACCAGCGAGGTGGCGTTCGAGGGCACTCAGGATCCGAAGGTCGTCGGGGTTTGGGTCAAGGAGGATGGCAAGTCGAAGTACACCTTCCAGGCCGACGGCAAGTACACGTTCGAGGGCACGGTCCAGTCCCCGGGCGGCTCGTTCCCCGTGAAGGAGTCGGGCGAGTGGGCCGTGAAGGATGGCGAGATGCGCTTCCGCCGGTCGGACAAGGCGGTTCTGGCTTACACCATGGAGCTGAGCGGCGACTCCTTGAAGCTGGTGACGAAGGGCTCGCTCAAGAACGAGACGAGGCTGCGGCGCGAGAAGTGAGCGTCCGTGGGCGGGGGGACTTGCGGAAACTCCCGCGAAAATCGGTTAACGAATCAACGTCAACCTGTTGTAAGATAGGAATGTCTCGGCACAGCGCCCGCGCAGGGCGCCAACGGGAACGGTGCGTTTCGATGATGGACCACCCAGCGGGAAGATCCGACCTGGCCGTAAGGAGGCGCGGGCAATCGTCCGTAAGTGCGTTGCCGCTCGCTGGGTTTCTTCGGGACAGCCGGTGTGGTCCGGCCTCGTGCCTCCGCTCCCGCTCGAGTCAATCCAAGGAGATCCTTCCATGATGCGAAGAAGCATTGCCTTTACCCTCATCGAGCTGCTCGTCGTCATCGCGATCATCGCGATCTTGGCGGCGATCCTCTTCCCGGTGTTCGCGCAGGCGAAGGTGGCGGCGAAGAAGTCGCAGGACCTCTCGAACTGCAAGAACCACGCGACCGCGATCATCATGTACTCGGCGGACTACGACGACATGTTCCCGAGGCAGTGGTACAAGAGGCCGAACAACGACGTTTGGGGCTGGAACACGCCGTTCACTTGGCGCGAGGCCGTGATGCCCTACGTCAAGAACGGCCAGCAGGCCTACGACGACGGCTCCCGCCGCGTGCTTCTGGCCCAGGGCGGCATCTGGGACCACCCCATGAAGCCCGGCTCCCGCGGCACCTATCAGTCCAACCGGAACCTGATGCCCGGAGCCTGCTACTGGAACGCCTCGGCGTCCAGCTGGGACTGCGATCAGAATGACGCCGGCTATCCCACCGGTCTGCCGGTGATGCCGTCCGTTTCGACCACGCAGCTCGACGCTCCGGCGCAGATCGTGAGCACGCTGACCGTCGGCATCAACCCCGACTGGAACGCTTCGGGCGACACGGCCGAGGCCTCTTGGTGGTGGTTCGGCGGCGCGCAGTGGCCGCCCGTGTTCACCGGCCCGACCTCCCATGAGAAGTGGGACGCCGACAGCAACGTGTTCCCGTCCTGGTCCATCGCCCGCTATCGGTTCGAGGGCATGAACAACGCCTACGCCGACGGCCACGCGCAGTTCGTCAAGAAGGGCGCGTTCAACTGGTGCAAGTACATGTACGTGAAGGGCATGGCGTCCGACATGTACGACAACTGGGACTGGCTGTTCGAGTCTTGGGCGCCCTGCGCTCCGTTCGTGAGGTGATCGCATGAAGACCATCGCATGGATGCTCGCTCTCGTGCTGGGGTTCGGCGTCCTCGCCGGTTGCTCCGGGTCCGACTCCGGCGACGTGGAGAAGGCCAAGGAGGCTGCTGAGAAGGCTCCGAAGTCCGTGGATGAGCTCCCGGCGGACATGCCGGAGCAGGCTCGCCGGAACGCCGCAGCCGCCATCGAGCAGGCCAAGGCTCGCCAGCAGTTCGAGGGCGACGCCCAAGCCAAGGCGATGGAGATGATGCGCAAGCAGCAGGAGCAGCAGAGCGGCAACTGAGGCGAAGCGCCACGGATAAGACCGTCGGCCGCCCCCATCGTGGGGCGGCCGCCTACTTCTTCGCCCGCCCGTTCGCGGCCCGGATCCGGCCGCACGAGGGTGCGGCTCCGAGCGACAAGCAGGGCGGCGTCAGAAGGCCAGGCGCTGGAAGATGCCGCCGCCGTTCTCGTCGGTCTGGATCGCGAACCACTTCGTCACGCCGTAACGCTCACAGATCGCGGCGACCCCTCGGTCGGCTTCGCGCGCGGGGGCGTCGATCAGATCGCGGCTTCGACCCTTCATGGCTTGCAGCACAGTGATCGCCGACGAGGGATCCTGCTCGGCGTTGGCGATCGCCTGGAGGATGTCGCCCATCATGCCGCCGGTCTCGCGCAGAACCTGATCGTAACGGTCGGCGATCGGCTGGCATTCGGCCGGTGGCCTCCGGCTGAGGAACTTGTTGTGCAGGTCGATCCATGCACGGCGCATGGCCTCCGTGTCCATCCTCGCGCGCTGGGCTGGCGACGGCGGGGTGGGAGCATCCCCTCCGCCGGCATCCGCCAAGAGCCCTTGGAGCGCCTCGAGCTGGGCTCCCGCGGAAAGCGCTGCCAGCGTGGTGAGGGCCCGCGAGACCTGGTCCCGCGCGAGCTCTTGGCGCTCCGCCTCGATGCCGCGCAGGAACTCGAGCCAGTCGCGGACGTCAGCCGGCATCTCGGGCGCGGGCGGAGCCGTCTGGCGGAACTCCGGCGGCTCGGGCGCCGATTGGCGCATGGGCGGCGCGATCGGCTCGGAGCTCGCCCTCAGGGGCGCGGGCGTCGGCTCCTCCTTCGCTCGGAACCACCCGGCGACGCCCAGACCGCCGAGGAACGCCACCAAGACCAGGAACACGATCGCGAAGACCCAAAGCAGAGGGCCTTTCCGCGCAGTCTGCACCGGATTCTGTGGCTCCATGATCCGATGTTACGCCTGCGGGGCGGCCACGGATGCCCGAACGGGTAAAAAAGCCGCGGGAGCGCATGGGTGCTGGTGTGCCTCGCGGTCTTCAAAACCGTTGTGGCCCCGATCTGGGGCCGGGTGGGTTCGATTCCCACACGCTCCCGCCAGGAGCCGCTCACATCGACCAGGGCGCCGCGTGACGGTCGTGCTCGTTCGACCAGCGGCGATGGAGCTCGTGGATCGCCTCCACCACGTGGGGCTCCAAAGGCTTCGGATCGGCGCTCAGCCTGGCGAACTCCTCGATCCGCTCGACTGCCGCCGTCGAGCCGACGGTGGCGACCACGTTCGGCAGACCCAGCGCGTACCGCACGCAGAACTCCGGCCAGCTCTGGGCGTCCGTGACGCGATAGATCGGCTCCACGGCGTCCCAGCGCGGCTGAAGGTAGCCGGACGAAGGCCGCGTCCCCCCGCAGACCGTGCGCATGGCGACGATCGGGAAGCCGGTTTCGCACAGCGCGTCCCACAGCTCGTTCAGCACGAACCGCTGCAGCGGGTTCAGATAGAAGATGTAGGCGTCGACCACAGACCCCGCTACGCCGCTCCGGATCGCCTCGAGGTACGCGGGCGGGCTCCAGGGCCAGCACTCCAGCACGAACGACCCCACGAGGCCCTCTTCCTTCATCCGCAGGATGGCCCGCATGCCCTCCCCAGGCCGGGCCATCTCCTCGGCCAGCGGTCCGCCCAGGCACAGCTGACCCACGTCCATCCGCGAGAGGTTCAGAGCCTCGAGCTGATGCTCCACCTGCCCGCGGATCTGCTCGGGGGTCGACCATCCGATCTTGAAGAGGAACTTGGGTACCCTCTCCCGATTCCGATCAAGGGCCTCCCGAATGACGCTCAAAGCGTCTCCATACTGGTGGCTCGTGTGGAACGACAAACCGAGGTCCATGGCTCGGCGCGCGGCGGCGACGCGGCTCTCGAAGGGGATGCTTCCGTCCCCCAGCCGGGTGGTGCCGTAAGTGAATCGGGTCAAGGGCAGTCGACTCATGCGGCTCCAGCATAGCAGAACCCCGCAACGGTGCTGGGTACGTTCCTCCGGCTTGAAACCGGCGGGCTGCCGGGGCCATAATGGGGCGTCCCGGGCGGTTAGCTCAGCTGGCAGAGCACTACAATGACACTGTAGGGGTCACAGGTTCAAGTCCTGTACCGCCCACCATCCTCTTCAAGTGGCCGGGCGTCTATACTGCGGCATGGCGCTCTGGACACTGTTCCCACTCCTTCTCACCCCCATCGCCGCACCGGAGACTCCGGTTGCCAAGCACGGTCAGTTGCGTGTGGAGAAGGGTGCGATCGTCGGCGAGCACGGCAAGGCCGTCAGCCTCGCCGGACCGAGCCTCTTCTGGAGCCAGTGGATGCCCCAGTTCTACAACCGACGGTGCATCGAATGGATCGCGAAGGACTGGCGGGCCGGCATCGTTCGGGCCGCCGTGGCGGTGGAACCGAACGCATACCTGGAGGACCCTGAGCGGGAGTGGAGGAAGGTGGAGGCCGTCGTCGACGCGGCGATCGAGTTCGGCCTGTACGTGATCGTCGACTGGCACGACCACCGCGCGCAGAACCACGTGGAGCAGGCCGTGCGGTTCTTCGAGCGCCTGGCACGCAAGTACGGCTCGAGGCCGAACCTCATCTACGAGATCTACAACGAGCCCGTGAGGGTGCCTTGGTCGCAGGTCGTCAAGCCTTACAGCGAGCGCGTCATCCGAGCCATCCGCGCGATCGACCCCGACAACCTGATCGTCATCGGAACGCCGAGCTGGTCGCAGGATGTCGACGTCGCGGCGACGGACCCGATCCAAGGGCGAAACTTGGTCTACTCCCTGCATTTCTACGCGGGCACGCACAAGCAGTGGCTGAGGGACAAGGCGGACAAGGCTCTGGCGGCAGGGCTGGCCTTGATGGTCACGGAGTGGGGTACGACGCTCGCCTCCGGGGATGGGCCCGTGGATCGCGCCTCGACCGAAGAGTGGCTCGCGTGGATGCGGCGGCACAACCTGTCCTGGTGCAACTGGTCGATCGCGGACAAGCGGGAAGGATCGGCGGTGCTCCAGCCGGGGGCCAACCCGGAAGGCGGCTGGAAGGAATCGGACTTGACGCAGTCCGGCCGTTACGTGCGGGACAAGGTCCGGAGCTGGGGGTTCTGAAGTGAGGATCGAAGCGGCGGACCTCGAGGTGCGCGAGTTCGAGTGGGACCAGCCGGGTTGGCCCTGGGAGAACCGCAACACCAACCCGATGGATGCCTACGAAGACAGCGCGTTCCACGATCCAGAGCCGGCGTTGGGGCGGCGGACGGTCCGCCAGACGTTCGTTCGCATCCGGGCGGAGGGCGTTACGGCGCGCTATGGGCCGATCGACTCGTACGCCGCCGCCGTGGCGCAAGACGTCCTCCTTCCTTGGCTGGTCGGGCAGGACGCTTCCAGGGTCGTCGAGCTGAACGATCGGATGCAGCGTCTGAGCCGCCACGGAAGAACCGGGGTGTTCCCGACGGCGGTCGCGGCGGTGGACCTCTGTCTCTGGCAACTGAAGGGGCAGGTCGCCGGAGAGCCGGTGCACCGCCTTCTCGGCGGGCCCTGCCGGGACTCCGTGCCGGCCTACGCGAGCATGCTCGGTTGCTCCATCGAGCCGGACCGGGCGGCGGCAAGGGCCGAGGAGACCAAGGCTCGGGGATATCCGGCGCAGAAGTGGTTCTTCCGCTACGGACCCGCGCATGGAGACGAGGGCCTGCGGCGGAACGTGCAGGTGGCCAGAGCGGTTCGCCGCGCCGTCGGAGAGTGCTACCCCCTGATGTTCGACGCGTTCTGCGCTTGGAGCGGGCCCTACGCGACCCGCATGTGCCAGGAGCTGGAGGAGGTCGATCCGTTCTGGGTCGAGGAACCGCTGCCTCCCGAAGATTTGCCGTCGTGGGAGCGCCTACGGAAGGCCACGCGCGTGCCTCTGGCCGCCGGCGAGCATCTGCACAGCCGCCGGGCTGTGTTGCCGTTCCTCCAGGCGGGGGTGCTGGACGTCCTGCAGTGCGACCCGGAGTGGGCCGGCGGGATCACGGAGATGCAGGCGATTCTGCACACAGCCGGCGCGTTCGGAGTGCCTGTGTACCCGCACGGACACACGCTTCTGCCGGCGATCCATCTGGCTGCCGCGCACTCACCGACGGTTCTGCCGATGGTGGAGCACCTGCTGAACATCCAGACCGAGCGGTACGCGCTGTACGTCGAGCCGCCGAGGGATGAGGGCGGCCGCTTCGCGCTTCCGTGCCAGCCGGGGCTGGGGGTGGTGCTGAAAGACTCCGCCGCGGCCTGAGCACGGTCAGCCGAGGTGCCACTCGGCGCCGAACGCGACGGCTTCCTCCAAGAGCCGCCGCCTCTGCTCCCGGTTGTCGCCCTCGACGCCGTGCCCGATGTTCGGGAGCAAGAGAGCGCGAGCGTGGCTGTTCCCCCGGCTCCATGCCGCGGCGATCAGTTCGGCCTGGCGGGGGTGCACCACGGAGTCGGTGCTGCCGTAGACCAAGAGGGCCGGCGGGAGGTCCCCATGCACAGCATGGGTCAGGGGGCTGAGCCAGTGATAGACGGCGGGATGTTGCGGAAAGCCGCCGGGACCGAAGATGTTGACCTCCGCGCCGGGGCTTTGGCAGTTGTCGTACCAGCGGGCGACGAAGTCCATCGGCCCCCAGAAGGCGTACAGAGCGATCGGTGCGCCTTGGGCGTCTCGGACGAGCGGACTGCGGACGGAGAGGTGTCCGGCGAGAAGGCACCCGGCCGACTCCCCGGCGACACTGATCCGCTCCCTGTCGACGTTGTAGTCTGCCGCATGCTCCCGAAGGTAGTTCCAAGCGGCGACCGCGTCCAGAACGATCTCCGGCCCGGTCGGCTGATCCTCGGTGCCGAGCCGATAGGATGCGGAGAAGGTGGCGATCCCCAAAGCGAGCGCCATCGTCTTGGCAAAGGCGCCCATGCCGAACGGATCGCCCATGCAGTAGCCTCCGCCGTGGAAGGCGAGAACCGCCGGCATCGGCTCGATGACAGGCTCCTCGGGCAGGTACAGCGCGGCCCACTGACCGGCTTCGCCGTCTGCGCGCGGCTGGATTCGGATGCCGGTCTTCAGGACGACGCCGGGGCAGGGCTCGTGACCCTCGCGGTCCAGGATCGCAGACCATTGCTCTTCCGAAATCCGCCGCGGTGCAACTGGCATGTCTCCATCTTGGCCCATGCCGGGCAGGATCGCACCGAAACCTGATCTCTGTCATGGCGCGAGTGCGCCGGGAGTCTGCATGCTGGAAGCATGGCGTTGCGGAGCGACGCTGTGCGGGTGCTGCTGCCTGCCGACCACGGTTCGTGGGCGTTGGTGCTTTCGCCGCTGCTTCTCGGACTGTTGCTCGCGCCGAGCGCCGAGGCCTTCAGCTGCGCCACTGGTGTCCTTGCTGCGTTTCTCGCGCGGCAGCCTCTGCGGCTGGCATGGACCGATTTCCGTCGGCGGAGGCTCTATCCGCGCACCCGCTGGGCCGCGGGTTGGGCGGCGACTCTCCTTCCTGCCGCTCTGGCTTGTTGGGCTCTTGCCGCCCCATGGGGAGCATGGGTTGTTTGGCTGGCCGCCGGTTTGGCGCTCGGCCTGCCGCAGCTCGCCTTGGAGTTCCGCGGCGCGCGCGGGTCGCTGGCAGCGGAGGCACTCGCTGCGTTGGGTGCGGCGCTGATGGGAGGGGCTGTGGCGCTGGCGGGAGGCGCCGAACCCTCGCGCGCCGGTCCGGCGGCCGTCTTGGCGGGAATCGACGCTGCGGCGGCCGTGGCTTGGGTCCGCGCGCAGCTGGGCAAGGAAGACGCTCGCCGCGCTGCCTGGCTCGCGACATCGCTGGTCTTCGGTGGTGTGGTCGGAGCAGCATGGGCAGCATCCGCGGGCGGAGTCGGTCTCTATGCAGCGGTCGGATATGCCGTCGTTCAGTGCCGGCTCGTGGCGGACGCCCGCATCCGCGGCCGGGTGGTCCCCGTGCGACTGGGGATGCGGGAGGCGGCCGCGCGGCTGATCGTGGCGCTCTCGTTGGCACTCGGTTGACCAGTTGCCCTCCCGGCAGGTCTACAATGCTCCCAGGAGGATCCGCATGATCGCGGCTTGGGGTTGGGTGCTGGCCATGGGCGAGGCTTGGGATTGGCGGTCGTTGGTCGATTCGGGACGAGCCACAGGGCACGCCGCCGAACTGAGGGTCGAGGGAGCCAACCTCCGCGTGAGGTTCGCCGCGGCGGATTGGCCGAACGCTTCGGTGCGCTTCGAGCCTGCAGAGGATTGGTCGCAGAGGGGCCGTTTGGTGTTCACCCTGGAGAACCCGGGCCCCAAGGAGGTTCCGTTCTCGATCCGCGTGGACGACGCTCCGGACTCCGACGGCGTACGGAACTGCACGTACGGTACGGCGGCGATCGGCGCGAGGTCGCGGGCGACCTTCTGGTTCGCCGTAGGCCGTACGCCGATGGACTACGGCATGAGGGCGTTTCCGCCCGTGCCGGGCATGGTGGCGCTGGGCAACTCCTCCGCGGCGGGCATCGACTTCCGCAAGGTTCACCGCTGGCAGATCTTTCTGAACCACCCCTCGGAGCCGTGCGAGCTGGTGCTCGGCCCGATCCGCTTCGAGCCTTGGACGTCGGAGCTGGACGGAATCTGCGACCGATTCGGCCAGTTCGCGAAGGCCGACTGGCCGGGCAAGCTGAAACACGAGAGCGAGTTCGCCCGGGACCGGGAGCGGGAGGAAGCCGAGCTCTCCCGCTCGCCCCAGATGCCGGAGCGGGACCGCTTCGGCGGGTGGCTGGCGGGTCCCCAGCTCGAGGCCACCGGCCGGTTCCGCACCCAGAAGGTCGACGGCAAATGGTGGCTGGTGGACCCGGAAGGACGCCTGTTCTTCTCGTTCGGACCCAACTGCGTGGGCATGGACGAGCAAACGATGATCACCGGGCGCGAGCGGTTCTTCGCCGGTCTTCCCAAGCCGGGCGAACCCTACTCCGAGTTTTTGCAGCCCTCGTGGAGCGTCCTCTACGGGCCGACCAAGTCGGGCACGGCCTCCTCGTTCTCCTCGGCGAATCTGAAGCGGAAGTACGGCGAGCGCTGGCAGGAGCTGTCGTTGGAGACGGCCGTTCGCAGGCTGCGCGCCTGGGGCATGAACACCATCGGCAACTGGTCGCACGGCGGCACGCGCGGACGGGGAATGCCGTACGTCGCCACGTTCCACATCGATGGCGACCACGCCCGGCTGGCGACCGGAGTGGACTACTGGGGGAAGATGCACGACGTGTTCGACGACCGCTTCCCCGAGTCCGTGCGCCGCTCGCTCGGGGAGGAGGCGAAGAGGGTCGCGGGAGATCCGTTCTGCGTCGGCTGGTTCGTGGACAACGAGTTGAGCTGGGGTGGCTATGGCGAGGAGGGCGGAAGGTTCGGCATCGCCTACGGGGCGCTGAGCGCGGAGCCCGGCCAGCCCGCCAAGCGGGAACTTCTGAACCAGCTCAGGCGCAAGTACGGGACCGTGCAGCGGCTCAACGAGCGGTGGGGGACGAGCTTCGGTTCTTGGGAGGACCTCGAGAAGCCGGTGCGCCTGCCCGCGGAGACCGACCCTGCGCGGCGGCGGGAGGACCTTCTCGCCTTCTGCCGATCGTTCCTCGAGCGCTACTTCCAAACCGTTCGGGACGCCGTCAAGGCGACCGATCCCGGAGCGATGTACCTGGGTCCGCGGTTCGCATGGCGCACGCCCGACGCGGTGGAGGTCTGCTCGAAGTACGCCGACTGCCTGAGCTTCAACATCTACGCGCCGTCGGTGCGGGCGGACGAGTGGGCCGAGGTCGCCAGGCTGGACAAGCCGATTCTGATCGGCGAATTCCACATGGGCGCCACCGACCGGGGGATGTTCCACCCGGGTTTGGTGGGGGCTCCCAGTCAGAAGGCACGTGCGGAGATGTACGAGGCGTACGTTCGGTCGGTGCTCGATCACCCGAACTTCGTGGGCTGCCACTGGTTCCAGTACAGGGATCAGCCGCTGACGGGTCGGGTGCTGGACGGCGAGTGCTACAACATCGGGCTCGTCACGGTCGTCGACCGGCCGTACCCCGAGATGGTCGAAGCCACGAAGAGGATCGCGCGGGAGATGTATCGCCGCCGTCACGGCCGCTGAGAACCATCGGGTAAGTTCGGCTCGATGCGCCGATCGATCCTGTGGGTTTGTCTCCTCGCGCTGGCGGCGATGGCCCCCGCGGCGCCGTTCGAGCATGTCGCCGGCGACCTTCGGGTGCAGATTCTGTCTCCGGGGCTGGTGCGGCTGGAGCAGCGTGGGCCGCAGGGCTTCGAGGACCGCCCGACGTTCACCGTCGTGCGGCGGGACTGGCCGGGTGCCAGCGTCGTGGTCCGCCGGATCGGAGAGGCCACGGCGCTGATCTCTCCGCGGTTCCGGGTGCTGGTACGGAACGGCGGGTTGAGGGCCGCGGAGGTCCAAGACGCCCTCGGTCGAAGGCTCTACGCATGGGACGGCAAGCTGGATGGCGACGTATGGCTCCCGTCGCCGGCCGAGCTGCGGGCAAAGCGCGTCTGGTCGTTCTGTGACCACCCACGGCTTGCCAAGACCCGAGACAGGCTCTTTCCCGTGGTGCCCGGGCAGCCGCAGTTCGACACTGGCAACGATGCGCCGGACGTGTACGTGTTCGTGCCCGGTCCGGAGGGATATGCGGGCCTCCGAAGGGAGTTCCTGCGGCTGACGGGACCGGTGCCCATGCCGCCGCTCTACCTGTTCGGGTTCATCGACAGCCGATACCACGCGTACACCGAGCGTTCGGCGCTGGAGACGATCGACCTGTACCGGCGCAAGGGCCTGCCCTTGGACGTGTTCGTGGTGGACACCGACTGGCGCATCGGCGCGTCGCACGGGTACGCCCCGAACACCGAGCTGTTTCCCGACATGGCGCGCTTCATCCGCGAGGCGCACAAGCGGCGCGTGCGGCTGATGTACAACGACCATCCCGAGCCGGTGGATCCGGACGCCCAGAGCGACAAGGAGCTGCAGTACCGCTTCGACGGTCTGGCGAGCCTGTTGCGCCAGGGCATGGATGTGTGGTGGTACGACCGCAACTGGGGCACGCACCTGGGGACCCCGGCACGGGGCCTGCCTCTGGAAGTCTGGGGCATGCACCTGTACGCCGAGGCCACGCGCGCCGTTCGCCCGCAGCGGCGCCCGGCGATCATGGCGAACGTGTGGGGGATCGACAACGGCTGGTCAAGGGGCTCCACGCATCCCGCCGCGCACCGCTACCCGATCTGGTGGACCGGCGACACGCTGGCTCAGTGGCGGTTCCTGCGCATGGGAGTGGAGAACGGCGTGAACTTCGGGGTGCACGGCCTGCAGCCCTACGTACACGAGGACCTCGGTGGCCACGCGGGGCAACCCTCGCCGGAGCTTTATGTGCGCTTTCTCCAGTTCGGTTGCTTCAGCCCGATCACCCGCGTGCACTGCACCAAAGGACAAGAGCGATACCCGTGGTCGTTCGGTCCGGAGGCGGAGGCGATCGTGCGGCGGTACGCCCTGCTTCGGTATCGCCTGTTGCCGACCATCTACGCCGCGGCCTACCGCAGCTACGTGGATGGGACTCCGCTCTTGCGGCGTGGCGACCTGGAGTGGCCCGACCGACCGGAGCTGGCTGATCCGACGCAGTATCTCTTCGGAGACGACCTGCTGGTCGCTCCGATCCTGGAGGGTGCCGAGGAGGGGAAGCCGGTTCCTGCCAGCCTGTTCCGCACCCCGGATAGCCAGCCCGGACTGCGGGGCGAGTACTTCGACAACCCCAACCTGCGGGGAGCCCCGAAGGCCGTCCGAACGGATGCAGCCGTCGACTTCGATTTCGGCCTGCGCGCGCCCACCGAGGGCCTGCCCAAGGACAACTACTCCATCCGGTGGACGGGCAAGATCGGGCCGTTTCCCCAGACCGGCACCTACCGGTTCCACCTGCTGTCGGACGACGGCGTTCGGTTGTGGATCGGTGGCAAGCCGGTGATCGATCGCTGGGTCCCTCAAGCCAGCGTTTGGAACCGCGGCGAAGTGAAGGTGAAGGCGGGCCAAGTGTTGGAGTTCCGCCTGGAGTTCTACAACGGCGTCAACGAGGGCGTATGTCGGTTGCACTGGTCGTTCTCCGAGCGTCGGCTGGAGACCACCCGGCGCACGGTGTTCCTGCCGCCGGGCGAGTGGCAGAACCTCTGGACCGGAGCCATCGAGTCGGGACCCAAGAAGATCGAAGTGGAGGCTCCTCTGGATGTGCTGCCTCTTTGGGTGCGGCGCTCCGGCCTGGTGTTGAGCACCCCGCAAGTTCTCAACACGCAGGATGTGAGGTGGGACAGGATCGTGGTTGACGCGTTCGTCGGCAGGAACGCCGTGCGCCGCGAGCTGTACGAGGATGACGGCATCTCAGTGGGGTACGAGTCCGGACAGTTCGGCTTGACGCCGCTCCGAATGACGCCGTCGCCGAAGGAGGTCGCCTTGGAGATCGGCCCTGCGACCGGTACCTACGCCGGCATGCCGTCGGAGCGGGTATGGACGCTGCGCCTGCACCTGCCGCCGAGGACTCGTGCGACCGACGTATCTTGGAACGGGAGGCCGCTCCCCTTCAGGACGCTGCATACGGACGGAAGGAGACCCGAGATCCTGCTCCTCGGTGCGGGCTCGAAGCCAGCCCCGAGCGAGCCGCCCGTGATCGAGGCTCAGGTCCGGCTTCCGTCGAGGAGCCGCGGGGTCCTGCGGGTCCGCCTCGCCTCCTCAGCCGATCCAGGCCGCATCGTTCGAGTAGGTTCGAACAAAGCGGAACGAGAGGTGAACCAGCGGCCCGTGGCTTCCCGAGTCGATCGCTAGGAAGCGTCCGCGTCCCTCGTAGGCTCGCCCGAACTCATAGCCGACCAGCAGCACGCTGTGCCCGTCGAACACTTGGTCGGCGGGCACCCAGCGAACCATCGCCGCGTCCTCGGCCAGGTGCTTCGGCCATCGGGTGCCCAGCAACACCGGCGTTCCATGGCTCAAGGCCTCCAGGATCGCGCCGAACTCACGGCTCGCAAGGCCGCGCGACGGATCCCACTCCTTGATCCAATGCAGCTCGAGGCCCTCGTCACGGATGGTTCGGCCCTCGCGGATCGCGTCTTCCGTCGGGCTCCACCCTGGGTTGAAATGCTCATGGTACGGAGCCGAGTCGTAGGAGCAGACGCCGTGGGCGAGGAAGCCGGCCCATAGGTCGGCAAACGTTCCTCCGTCCTCCGATCGGTTCAGCGCGGCGTTCTTGGCCCAGTTGAGGAACTCCGGACTGAGCTGCAGCGGTCTGTGCCGGCGGACGGCCAAAGCGAACTGGAGAGCGTGAACCATGGCGAACACGGAGCAGGTTGGGCGTGGACCCTGCACCATCGCCGCCAGACCGAGGCCGTTCCAAAGGTCGGTGAGGTCCGTGCCGCGCCGGGCGCGCTTCGGCTTCGTGGCGGGTTGGGCGAGCTTGAAAGCCACGACTCCGACCGCCACCACGGAAGTCCAGACGAACGCTCGAAGCAACCTCCGGTTCGGCATGGGCACGGTTTACCCGATGAACGGCTTCGCCAGTCGGAGGATCCTTCTTTGGGGAGTGGGCAGAGCCAGCGCGTCCAGCCCTTCGCGGTCGAACCATTGGCAGCCCTCGATCGGCACGGGATCCTGAAGCCGCACGAGCCAAGCCTCGACGGTGATCTTGTGGTGCGTCACCACGTGCCGGAAGGACCCGATGTGCTCCGGCCACGCGTCCGGGATCAGCCGCCGCAGCGCCGCCTCAGCCTCCTGCCGGTCGGAGGTGCCGTCAACCCGTGGGAACTCCCACAATCCCTCCCACCACTGCCCGGACGGAATCCGTCGCAACGCCAGACGACCGTCGGAGATCGGAACCCAAACGACATGGAGGAGGTGCACCGACGGGGTTCTGCGCCGTCCGACGGGCAGCTCCGCTACGGTCCAGCTCTGCTTGGCGACGCAACGATTCGCAAGCGGGCAGACTCCGCAGGCTGGGTCGCGGGGAGTGCAGACCGTCGCGCCCAGCTCCATCAGAGCCTGGTTCCACGCCCCCGGATCCTTGGCGAACAGGTTCCTGCGGGCCCACTCCCAGGCTTGGCGCTTCAGTTCTGCCCCCGACTCCCGGCATCCTGTGAGCCGAGCGAACACCCGCTCCACGTTCCCGTCCACCACGGCCACGGGCTCGCCGAACGCGATCGAGGCGATCGCTGCGGCGGTGTAGGCGCCGACTCCAGGGACCGACCTCCATTCGGCCTGGGTCTGTGGCATGCCGTTGTCGACGATCCATCGCGCCCCCTCCAACAGCCGCCGACAGCGGCGGTAGTAGCCGAGGCCCTGCCACAGTGCGAGCACGTCGTCCTCGGATGCCCGGGACAGCGCCAGCACGTTGGGGAAGCGCTCCATCCATCGGAGGTAGTGGGGCACGACGGCCTCGACCCTCGTCTGCTGAAGCATCACCTCGCTGACCCAGATGGCGTAGGGGTCCTGCGTGCGCCTCCAAGGAAGGTCCCGGGCGTTGCGGCGGTACCAAGCCAGCAACGGCCCGCCGTCATCGCCACACAGGGCGCCGGACCGGGGGCCGGCCCTCAATGCGGATGGCTCTCCGATACGTCGAACCCCAGCGCCTCGAGCGCAACCTGCGGGTCGAGGCAGTCGGTGAGGGCGCGCCCGATCACCAGGTAGTCCGCACCGTCGTTCAGCGCCGCCTGCGCTGTGCCGACGCGCACCTGGTCGTGCGTGACCGATCCTGCCGGGCGGATTCCGGGCACGACCAGGATTCCCTCGTGCCCGAGGGCCTTGCGCACCGCTGCAACCTCCTGCGGCGAGCAGACCACTCCGTCCAAACCGCAGTCCACCGCCAACCGGGAAAGGTAGACCAGATGCTCCTCGATCGAGCGCTGGATTCCCAGATGGTCGGTGAGCACGTGCTGGTCGAGCGACGTCAGCACCGAGACGCCCACCAACAGCGGCGGAACGTCGAACGGCGATTGCTGCGCCTCCTCGACGGCCGCCACCATCATGGCCGGGCCGCCCGCCGTGTGCAGGGTCATCATCCACACTCCGTAGCGCACGGCCTGGCGCACGGCCAAGGCGACGGAGTTCGGGATGTCGTGGAACTTGAGGTCCAGGAAGATGCGGCTCGCCCCGGCGTCCTGAAGGAGGCGCACCACATCCAAGCCGTGGGGCAGGACCAGCGCGTGGCCGATCTTGAACGCCCCCACGTACCCACTGAGCCGTTGGACGATCGTGACCGCCTCCTTCAGGTCGCTGGTGTCGAGCGCGCAGATAACCTTGCGAACCATGGACCTACCCATCGGCCTTTGCGGGCCGCTGTCCCCCCTTGCTTCCATTGTCCTTCACATTCCCGGCTTTGCGGAGCCTCGGCTCCCATAATTCTGCCGGGTAACCATGATGTACCACTTGGGCAGCAGGGTCGGCCAGGAGTCGCTGGGTGTTCCCACCGAGGCTCGGTCGCCTTGGGACGGCTCGGTGATCGGCACGTACGGCCTCGTGGGATGGCAGGAGATGGACCGGGCGCTGGATCACGCGGCCGAGTGCTTCCCTAAGCTCCGTTCCGTGCCCCGGCGCGAGAGGAGAAGGCTCCTGCTGCGGGTCGCCGAAGCCGTGCGGTCTCGCCGCGGGGAGCTGGCCACGCTGCTGGTGAGGGAGATCTGCAAACCGATCGCGTGGGCGGAGGCGGAGGTCGATCGGCTGGCTTTGACGTTCGAATTTGCAGCCGACCTCCTCTCGGCGCCGAGCGGCGTCGTGCACCCATTGGACCTCGACCCGAGGGGCGACGGGCACGTGGGCAGGGTGGAGCGATTCCCCATCGGGCCTGTGCTGGCCATCGTGCCGTACAACTGGCCTTTCAATCTCGCGGCGCACAAGCTCGCGCCGGCGATCGCAGCCGGCAACCCGGTGGTCTTGAAGCCGGCGCGGCAGGCGGCCGTCTCCACCCTCACCTTGGCGGAGCTGGTTCTGGAGGCTGGTGCGCCGGAGGGAGCGCTGCAGGCGCTGGCGTGCCCCCCGGACGTCGCGGAGCGGGCCGCACAGGACCCCCGGGTCGCCATGGTCAGCTTCACGGGTTCTCCGGCCGTCGGTTGGCGGCTCAAGGAGCTGGCCGCCCGCAAGAGGGTGTCGCTGGAGCTGGGTGGAGACGCGGCGGCGGTCGTCTTAGAGGACGCCGACCTTGACTGGGCGGTGCGGCGGATCGTCGCGGGCGGATTCGGCTACGCCGGCCAAGTGTGCATCGCAGTGCAGAGGGTGCTGGTCGCGCGGCCCGTGTATCAGCAGATGCGGGAGAGGCTGGTAGAAGCCACAAAGCAGTGCGGGGCCGGCGATCCGAACCTTCGGGAGACCGTGTGCGGCCCGCTGATCGATGAGGGGTCCGCGCGCAAGGTGGAGGAGTGGATCGCCGAGGCGGTGGAAGGCGGCGCCCGGATTCTGTGCGGCGGTGGCCGGTCGGGAACGCTCGTCGAGCCGACGCTGTTGGAGGGGGTTCCGCCCGGCTGTAAGCTGGCCCAAGAGGAGGTGTTCGGGCCTGTGCTCACCCTGCAGGAGGTGGACGACGCCGAAGATGCGCTCCGGCGGGTGAACGCCTCGCGGTACGGAATCCACGTCGGCGTGTTCACGCGGAGCATCCCGGTCGCCGAGCGGTTCTTCCGAGAGGCGGAGGTCGGAGGCGTGGTGGTGGGCGACTATCCTACGCTCCGCTTCGACAACATGCCCTACGGCGGCGTGAAGCAGAGCGGCTTCGGCCGGGAGGGAGTCGCCTACGCCTATGAGGAGATGACCGAGCCCAAGGCGTTGGTGGTCCGGGCTCTGTAGGCTCCGCGGGGTATACTTCGAACCTGAAGCGGCGCTCTCCCGCCGCGCACGGACGACCTATGCCAGACCACGACCGTCAGGACGAGCAGCCCATCCAGGAACCGACTCCCGAGACCTCCGCCGAGCTGGTCGAAGGATCCTACAACGCGGACAGCATCCAAGTTCTGGAGGGTCTCGAGGCCGTGCGGCGCCGCCCCGGCATGTATGTGGGCGACAACGGCAAGCGCGGCCTGCACCAGATGTTCAAGGAGGTCCTGGACAACTCGGTCGACGAGGCTCTGGCGGGCTACTGCACCCTCATCCGCACCACGCTGCACGCGGACAACTCGATGTCCGTGGAGGACAACGGCCGCGGCATTCCCGTGGACATCCACGAGAAGTACGGCGTGTCGGCCCTCGAGATCGTCATGACGAAGTTGCACGCCGGAGGAAAGTTCGGCGGGGGCGGCTACAAGACGTCCGGCGGTCTGCACGGCGTTGGCGTCAGCTGCACGAACGCCCTGTCGGAGTGGTGCGTGGTGGAGGTCAAGCGGGACGGCAAGCTGCACCGCCAGCGCTACGAGAAAGGGGTGCCGGTGACGCCGGTCGAGGTCGTGGGCGAGGCCGAGGGCACGGGAACCCTTACCCACTGGAAGCCGGACCCGACCGTGCTCACGGAGACCAAGCACGACGTGCACGTGATCAAGAGCCGCCTGCGCGAGCTGGCCTACTTGAACCCGCAGGTGGTGTTCGAGTTCGTGTGCGAGCCCGATCCCGAGCAGTCGGAGACGTTCCACTACAGCCGCGGCATCCCGCAGCTTGTGGAGGACCTCAACGAGGGGAAGGAGGCGCTGCACCCGGTCATCTACTTCCGGGCCAGGCGCGACACCACCGAGATCGAGGTCGCCCTGCAGTACCACTCCGGCTACAACCAGACGGTGATGGCGTTCTCGAACAACATCCACCAGCCGGACGGCGGCACGCACGTGTCGGGGTTCAGCCAGGCTCTGACCCGAGTGGTGAACTCGTACGCCCGCAAGCAGGGACTGCTCAAGGAGAAGGACCCGAACTTCACGTCGGACGACCTCTGGGACGGTCTTACGGCCGTGATCTCCCTGCGCCTGGAGAACCCCAGCTACAACAGCCAGGACAAGGTGAAGCTGGTCACGCCGGAGGTTCAGGGCCTCACCGCCTCGATGGTCGGCGAGTCGCTCGGGACGTACTTGGACGAGAACCCCTCGATCGCCAAGCGCATCGTGGAGAAGGCGCTGATTGCCTAGCGCGCGCGGGAGGCCGCGCGCAAAGCGGCTGAGGCGGTGAAGCGGTCTTCGGCGATGGACACGTTCGGCCTCCCGGGGAAGCTGTCGGACTGCGTGAGCAAGGATCCCACCAAGTGCGAGCTGTTCCTCGTCGAGGGACAGTCCGCTGGCGGCTCGGCCAAGGCGGCCCGCGACCGCGTCACCCAGGCGGTGCTTCCGTTGCGCGGCAAGATCCTGAACGTCGAGAGGGCCCGCATCGACAAGGCGCTGGATAACGAGGAGATCAAGTCGCTGATCGCGGCGCTGGGCGTGGGCATCGACGTGAACGTCGGCCGCAAGGGCGACGACCCCGAAAACGGAAACGGCGGATCCAACGGGAACGGCAAGGACACGAACTTCGACCTCTCGAAGCTCCGGTACCACAAGGTCATCATCATGACCGACGCCGACGTGGACGGCGAGCACATCCGCACGCTGCTGCTCACGTTCTTTTTCCGGTACATGCGGCCGCTGGTCGAGGCGGGGCATGTGTATCTGGCCCAGCCTCCGCTGTTCGTGGTGAAGGTCGGCAACAACGAGCGGCACTACGCGGCCGACCAGGCCGAACTCGAGGAGATCCTCCGGAACGTCAAGAAGAAGAACGTCATGGTGACTCGCTTCAAGGGTCTGGGCGAGATGAACGCCGAGGACCTCGAGCAGACCACCATGTCTCCGGAGAACCGCCGGCTGGTGCAGGTGCGGCTGGACTCGGAGATCGAGTACGAGGCCGAGATGCTCTTCAGCAAGCTGATGGGCGACAAGGTCGAGCCCCGGCGCGAGTACATCGAGCGCCACGCCAAGCAGGCGCTCGACGTCGACTGGCACTACTGAGCCGCGCCAGGCACCAGGATCACCCGGTCAACCAGCACGGCCTTGACCCCCGCGTTCGGGATCGGGGCGAACCAGACGTAGGCCTTGTCGCTGGACTCGAACTCGGCTACCTTCACCAACCGGTATCCGCCGGGCGTCGCCCTGCCCTCGGTTCCGCCGAGGCCCCGTCGTAGGCCCTCGTCGTAGACGCCGCAGGAGAAGGCCGGCGCCTCGGCGCCCGGATCCGCCTCGACCCGAATCTGGAGGTAGGCGGTCCAGCGTCCCTTGCGCGCTCGCTCGGGAGCCTTGGAGAGCCGGAACACGGCGGCCCACTCCCGGTGCGTGGCGGGCATCTTGAGCGCCAAGCCGTTGGAGGCCTGGGGATCGGGCTCGAGCCACACCCAGTCGCCGTCGCGCCACAGGTCCGCGGCCTCGTCCTGAAGGATCACGGCCCCCCTCGCGCCCCTCAATTCGGCGGGCAGGGCGGTCGCTGCGCCGGGGCGCACCACCGGATCGGCAGGATCCTCGAACATCTGCGAGAGGAACTCCTGGGGTGTCAGCGCCCACTCCGTGAGGCGCGTGACGGGCTCCCAGCCCTTGGGGCCGGGTGAAGTGAGGAACCCCACGAACTCCTCCGCCACCGCTCTGCGCGACTTTGGCAGAGGCCACTCGAGGCCCTTCGCAAGACACTCGGCCCGGAAGGGCACCCAGCGTTTGAGGAACACGTAGCGCACCGGCTGGTGGGCGAGGCGCACTCGCCACAGCTTGTCCGGATCCTTCGCCACGGCCCGCTCGGCCTCCAGCCACAGAAGCTCGGCTCGACGCATCACCTCGAAGCTGAGGTCGGGGCGGTTGAGGCCCGCGAAGCAGCCGGCCGTGTCCGCCTTGGACGACAGCAGCTCGAGATACGCGCGGATCGGCTTGGCGGCGGGGCCGTAGTAGCCTCGCAGGAACTCATCGATGAGCTTTCGGTCATCCTGGTGGGGGTCCCACAGGAGCCGCGCGAGCAGCCAAGCCCTCAGCTCACCCATCTCCCCGCCGGACGTGTTGTAAGCCCCCTGCTCGAACAGCCCACGCACCCCGTGCCTGTGGAAGAACCGCACGTTGGGGCCCAGGTTGAACCAGTTTGGGTGCGGCGCGAAGTAGTGGCTGAAGTTCGTGACGTAGTCCCACACGTACAGCCGCTGGCTCACCCGGCTCCAGCCCCGGATGTCTTCGGCGAAATCCTTGTTGGACTCATGCTCGAGCGGCTTGGCGAAGTTGCACTCGATGCTGCACAGGCGAACGATCACGTTGTCCCGGGGCCGCACCGTCTTCGGTGGCCGACGGGTGTACTGGTAGGCCAGCGTGTCGACCGAGACGTTCGGGAACTCGTCCCGTATGGCGTCCGCGACGAAGTTGGCCAGCTCCAGCATGGTGCCGGAATACGATCCCTCGCGGTCGTCGATCGCCTTGCACGCAGGGCACTCGCACGCTCCGTACCAGTCGTTCTGGCTCACCGAGGCGATGGTAGCAGCCGGGTTGTTCCTCAGACGGCGCTTCAGCTCCTCCACGATGCGCGCCCGGACCTCGGGGTTCGTGGTGCAAAGCTGCTGGTCTCTGCGCCGAGTGCCGCCGATCAGGCTGAACCATTCCGGATGCTGGTCGAACTCGGACGGCGGCACCAGGCTGAAGAACGTGTGCACGAATCCCTCGTAGACGATCTTCCCGCCATGCTTCTCCTCCAGCCGCGCCGCGTGGGAGTTGGCGAGGTTTCGGGCCGCCCAGTCGCCGTCGAAGGCGCAGTGCCAGAACGGCTCGCGGTGTTCGAACGCCGGCTTCTCGCGCACGGAGAACGGTCGGACCTCCAGCGTCGTGCGTCGGGGTACGTCCGTGGCCCAGGGAGCCCACCACCTCACCCCAAGGTTCTCCGAGAGGAATCGGTAGACGGCGTACAGCGTTCCGCGGGGCCGCCCGCCAGCCAGCACCAGCCGACCGCCCGCGCAGCGGCGGCTCAGCTCCTCGGGGCCGAAGCCATCGAGGCCGGTCGCACCCGCGATGGCGGCCAACGGGCTGGGTCCGACCACGATGCAGGGGCCGGACGGCAGAGTCTCGGCTCGCTGGATAGGGAAGGCGGCACCCGTGATCTGCCGCAGGTGCGACGCCAGCTCCTCGGCAGCATGCCTCTCCGGCAGGGTCGCGTCGGCGTGCACCAGGATCGGGGCCAGCGCCCGCCCTCCGCGGGCGAGGGTCATGGGGCCTTCCGGCTCCGAAAGGGCCACCCACAAGAGCGCGAAGGGAAGCATGCTGGAGTCCTCCTCGATGGGTCAGTAGCGACAGTTCTCCCAGAACAATTCCAGCGCGTGGCGGTAGGTGGACAGGTCCACGTCGGGCGGGATGGAGTGGTCGGAGTGGAACACGTAGGGAATCCTGTTCTCCCGGATGGCGCTCACCTTGCCCACGACCTCCGCGCGGACGGCGTCTCGGTCGTTGGTCGCCAGGGCTCGCACATCGATGTTGCCCATGAAGCCGAGCTTGCCGGCGAACTCCCTCCCCAGCTGGATCACGTCGTTGCCGGCCTTGGCCTCCATCGGCTGCAGAACATCCACGCCGGCCTCCACGATGAGCGGCACCAGCATCCGCACGTCCCCGCAGGAGTGCATCATCACCTGAAGCCCGTAGTCCTTCAGGAATCCGATGAACCGCTTGGCGTGCGGCAGCCAGAGCTCCCGCAACAGACCGGGCGAGCAGAAGGGGCCGTTGCTGTAGCCCAGATCCTCATAGAGGAAGAACCCGTCGGGCAACCCGGCCTCTCGGAAGAGAATCTCATAATGCCGAATGAAGAAGTCGGTGTGGACCTGGCAGAAGTCCGCGATCCACTCCGGCTCCTCGATCATGGCGGGCAGGAAGTTCTGATCGCCGATCGTCGCCCGCATCAGCTCGAACACGAAGAGGTTGGAGTAGCAGGTGTACAGGCCCTCCTCGCGCCGTTGGTCGATCGCGCGCCGAGCGGAGGCCATGTCCCCAAGACGGTCCGGCTCCGTGGCCAGCAACGGCTCCCGGTACTTGGAGAACCAGACATCGGGAGTGTCGCACTCGAAGTCGATGTGCTCGGGGGTCCCCGACTTGTGCTTCCAGAACTTCAGCGCGGCTCCTCGGCCGTCGCGCACCACGCGCCACTCGTCCGTCTCCTCCAGCACCTCCCAGACGTCTCGGAAGGGAGTGCTGTCGAACCATCCTCCCACGCCGCGCACGTCATAGGAGAACACCTCCGCGGGGTCGGAGCCCTGAGGGTAACCCTGCTTCGGCCAGTAGTCCGAAAGGGTTTCGGGCCAGAAGCTCTCGTTCAGGCCCATGCGCTCGGGAACCTGCTGGTCGAAGACGGCGCGGATGATCTCGCGTGGAGTCACGCGCCTACGTTACCCGCATTAGAAGGCCCAGACGATCTTGGCCGCGAGGCGCGAGCGCCATTCGAGAGCGTTGGGGTCACCCACGATAACGTACCACTCCGTTCCCGCGAAGCCGGCGTTGCGGAAGGCAAGGTAGGCGTTCGCGTGCCCCTCTTGGAGAACCAGCCGACCCGTGACCGAGCGGCGGTCGTCGAGTTCTGAACCCACCGTGAGGATGGTCTGCTCGACGGTGCCGCGGTAGCTCAGCCTGCTGTAGTTCAGTCCAACGTCGATGTTGCCCGCCAGACGCCTGCTGAAGCCGGCCGTCCAGTAGGAGGTCGACGATCCGTCCCGGTGGCCGAAATTGCCGTACATTCCGTAGCGCCGGGTGCGGTCGGATGCGTTGGCCGTGGCGCCCAGGCTCAGGGTCTGCTCGTACTGACCCTCGAACTCTTGCAGGTTCAAGCCGAAGTTGAGCGCCACGTCTTGGCGTGTGGTGACCTGTGCATCTAGGGAGCCGGTCCTGTCGAAAGCCCTTCCGTCGTAACGGTCGTAGTGGGTCAGCAACAGGCTTCCGCCCTGGCTCTTGAACGGCCCCGTCCGCAGATCCGCGCTGTACTCGGAGAACAGGTACACGCCCTTCCGATCGTCGAACGAGATGTAACCGAGCGCGGGGTAGAAACCCGGCTCGACGAACACGTGCCGCAGGACCGCGAAGAGCCGAGGTCCCGAGTAGGCCAAGCCAAGGGATCCGGCGTCAGCCTTGGTTCCAGCGTCGTCGTTCCAAGCGTACTCGCCGTCCAGCGTCCAGTGACCCGACCCGTAGCCCGCGGTGGCGCCCAGCGCGGAGCTCGAGTACCCCGGCAGCGTGCGCGACGTGCCGTACACCGAAGCCCAGGAGAGCGGCGTGAACTGGTAGCCCGCCTTGAACACGGCGTCCGTCCGATCATCGCCCTTCTGGGCCACCAGCACGCCCACGTCCGTCTTGTCGTTGAGCTTTCCGAACAGCTTCGCGCCGAAGTCGAAGTCACCGATCCTCCGCGAGTAGAACATCTGGGCGAAGGTGTACGGCGACGTCAGCCAGAAGTACCCGCTGCCCTCGGTGAAGAACGGTCGGCTGTCCTCCAGCTTGCGCTCGGTGCGCGTGAACTCGATGCCCGCCACCTGTTGCTCCACGTTGACGAAGTCCGGCTTGAACGAGCCGACGGCCGTCAGCTGCGGGGTGAGCCGGTATCGGACGTCCAGCCCGTACCGAAGGTCGGAATCCTCGCTGGAGACGTCGGGGCTGAGGTACGCCTGCACGTCGAGCGGCTTTGCCGAGGCCGGAATGTTCACCCCCCGCACCACCGCGCAGCGCTCTAGGCGGTCATCCAGACCGATGTTGGGATACTGCGACATCACGCTGGTCCGCTGGTGGAACCGCCGCACAACCAGTCCGATGTCCCGCCTTCCGGCGGGGGGCAGGTTGAGAATGCGCCAAGGAATGCGCATCTCTGCGGTCCATCCTTCCTCGTCCCGAGTGACCGCCGCCGACCAGTCTCCCCGCCACTCGCGCTTGCTCGAGCGGCCGCCGCTGATCTCCTCGTTCTGGGTGCCAAGAGCGTTGCAGCGGAAGCGCGAGAAGGCCGACCAGTGCCGCTGTAGGAAAGGGTCGAGCATGACCACCACGAAGTCCTCGCCGTCGAACTCCGCTCCCCGTTGCCTCTCGCGGGCCACGATCTTGGCCGGCTCTGCGTCCAAGCAACGGAAGGCCACGAACACGTTCTCCCGGTCGAAGCCGATCCAGACGCGGGTCCGGTCGGCCGGCGGCTCGCCCGTCACCGGATCGATCAGGTCGGGGAGGGCCGTGGCGTCGTCCCACTCGCCCGGCTCGATGCGTCCGTCCAGCGTCGGGGGAGGCATCTCCTTCCCTTCGAGGACGGTCTGCGTCGGCGAGGCCGCCGAGAGCATGGCGAGGGAGAGCAACGCGAAGAACCTTGATCGCATGGCTGGAATCCGGCGCACTATACCAGACCCTGAACGGTCACCAAACGAACGGGATCAGCCTCCAGCTTCGGGAGGCATAGGCCTTATACTCGGGGTAGGTCCGGCGAAGCATCCTCTCTTCGATCACGACCTTGCCGATCAGCGCGGCCGCGAGACCTAGCGCGGGCGGAAGTGCGCGAAGGTCGATGCCCGCCGTGCCGAATCCGAGGGCCAAGAGTCCGAGGTACATCGGGTGCCGAACCCATCGGTAGGGCCCGCCGGTTCGAAGGCCGCGCAGGTTGGGCTTGGGGTCGGGCGACAAGCTGGGACCCAGCGCCCTCCAAGCCCACAGGAGCCAGGCGCACCAAAGCAGGCACCAGGTCCAGTAAGCTGCAGGCCAAGGCCACGAGACGACGGCCCTCCAGCCGATCCAGCCTAGGCTCCCAAGCTGGAGGGCGACGAGTCCCAGACGAACGCCCGCGCTAGCCAATCCGCTTCAGCATCTCCTCCACCAGACGCTCGAGCTGGGCGTCGCGGCCTTGGTCCCAGAGATCGGCGTCGAACGGCACGGCGATGTCCGGCTTGCGCCCTTGACCCTCTAGGTTCTCACCGTCGATGGCGTACGCCCCGGAGCCAGGCATCCGAATCGAACCGCCATCCCACAGGCCGTAGACGCCGGTTCCAATCACCCCGCCGGCGGTCTCGACGCCTACGATCGGTCCGATCTTGAGCCGACGGAACCCTTCGGCGAGGATCTCGGCGTTGCTGAACGACGCTTGGTTGATCAGCAGGCCGGAGGGTAGCTCCAGGGCGTCGCCGCGGTAGATGTTCTCGCTCACCCGGATGCTCTCGGCCCCGCGGGTGGTGCGGATCAGCCACGGGGTCTTGATCAACACCCCCAGGATCAGGTGCGAGGTGCTGCCTCCGCCGTTGAACCGCACGTCCAGCAGCATGCCCTTCCTGCCGACGGTCTCGGTGCGGATGGCCCGCAGGAACTCGCGGTAGCTCGGGTCGTCCATCCCCCGGATGTGGAAGTACGCCAAGCGGCCTCCGCTCAGGCGATCGGTCTCCCTGCGCTGGAACTGCACCCAATCCTCGTAGCGCCGCCGCGAGGCGGTCGCCCAAGACTCCGGCTGGATCGTGAACTCGAGGCGCTTGCCGGCCCGATCGACCGCCAAGAGGACCTTTCGGCCGACCTTGCCCACAAGGAGCGCTCCCAGCGGCTCCGAGCGGCTTGGGCGGCGGCCGTCGACCTCCAGCAGCACGTCGCCCGGCTTCAGCTCGGAGTCGGGGTGGTCCGCGGGTCCACCCTCGAAAACCTTCTCGACCCGATACACGCCGCGCGACTCGAGATCGGCGGGCGCGAAGTCGCAACCCAGCCATGCGCCGGACTCTTGGGAGGTCGGAGCAGCTCCCTCCGAAGGCGCCGACGCCCCCAGATGCGAGGACCCCAGTTCCTGCATCATCTCGTTCATCAGCGCGTAGAAGTCCGCCCGGTCGGTGGCGAAGGGAACCAGCGGCTCGAAGCGCTTGCGGATCGAGCCCCAGTCGCGCAGGTTCAGGTCACCGCGGTAGTAGAACCGGTCCATCGCCCAGCCGATCTCTTCGAACAGGGCCTTGAACTCGTCCGTAGCGTCGAGAAGGGCCTCCGCCGTGAACGACACCTGCTGCGCCGCCCCGTCTGAGCCGATGGCGGCCACCTTTCCACCGACGATGCCGTACACCCTCTTCGCGAAGACCTCCATCCTGCTCGGAGCGCTCGTCGACGCCGCCAAGGGAGTGGGCGTTCCGCCCCTCGGGCCAACGCTGGACAGCCTGCCCTGAGCGACGACCAGGAAGCCTCTGCCGTCGGGGAGCGCCAAGGCGCTGCTGACCGCCTGCGTCGTGAGGCGCCTCAGGCGTCCCTCGATGCCCCGCTGCAGCACACGCACCCGGGGCGCCGTCTCGCGGGGCCTGGATTCGTCCAGCTTCTCGAGGGCGTCCTCCGGGAAGGTTCGCTCCCCAGGCACGAGGTCGATGGCGAACAGATTCGGCTCCTCATACTCCTGGGCCACGAAGTACACCGCCAGGCCGTCGGGAGTGAACCGGGGCACTCCCGACACGCCGCGCGCCAGCTTGCCGATGGTCAGCCGGTTGGAGCCGTCCGCGCGAACCATTTCCAGCGTGGAGCTGCGCTCGTTCGGGCTCTCGAACACGATCCACTCGGAGTCGGGCGACCAGGAGAAGAACCGACCGCCCCTGAGACCGTCGTAGAAGAGGCCCTCGGCGAGGGTGCGTGGCTTCCCGCCCTCTGAGGGCACGACCCGTAGCTCGCGACCCGCGCGCACATAGGCCACCAGCTTGCCGTCTGGGCTCGGAGTGGGGAGCGTGCAGTCGGCCGAGTCCTCGATCAGCGGCTTGGGATCGGGCCGGTAGACATCGAGCGTCAGGATGCGTCGGCGACCCCCATCCATCGCGGTGTACACGATCCGCTTGGCAGAGAGGAAGGCCGGTTGTCCGTCGAATCCAGGGTTGGTGGTCAGGCGTCGCGCCAACCCGCCGCCAGCCGCCAAGAGCCAGAGATCTCCCCGGACGGCCGCTACGATCCGCTTGGCGTCGGGGGAGACGGCGTAGTCGCCGACGCCCTCGGTGAAGGTGGCGCGCACCACGCGGGGCGTCCGGGCGTCGTCCGGTACGGTGATGGCAACCCGCCGGTGCTCCCCGGTGGCGATGTTCAGCAGCCAGATCTCCGAGTCGTACTCGAAAACCGCCTTGGTGCCGTCGAGGCTCTCGCGGGGGCGGCGGGGAACGCCTCCCTCGGAGAAGCGGGTGAGCTGTCGCGCCCGACCGCCGTTGGAGTCCATCACCCACAGGTTCGGCCAGCCGGAGCGGTTGCTCAGGAAGAGGATCCTGCCGTCCTTCAGCCAGCTGGCAGCGGTCTCCGCGGCCCGCGTAGCCGCAACTGGGCGGTGGTTGCGCAAGGGGACGCCTGCGTCCGCGACGAAGAGGTCGCCGGCGGCGCTGCCGCTCGCATAGGGGTTCCGCCAGGATCCGCCCGACCCGCGCGTGTACACGACCCGCGTGCCGTCGGGCGACACGGACGGCTGGGAGAACGTCTCGAGAGGGTGCGAGGTGAGCCGGGTCGGCTCGCCGCCGTCCACGGACACCCGGAACAGACCGATGGATCCCCACGCGTTGGTCGTGCCGTAGATCCATTTGCCGTCCGCCGAGACGCTCGCGGGCACCTGCGAGGCGGGGTCTGTGGTCAGCCTCCGGATGTCCGTCCCGTCCGCCGCCATCGAGTAAAGGTCGGGCATGCCGGACCGGTTGGAGGAGAACACGATGCGGCGACCGTCGGCGGTCCACATCGGAGTGGCGTCGTCCGCCGGGTGAACCGTCAAGCGGACGGCCTGTCCGCCGGCGCTCGGCGCCACCCAGATGTCCCCCTGCCATGCGAAGGCGATGCGGGAACCGTCCGGCGAGAGGCTCGGCTCCTGGGCCCGCTTGAGATCGGCCGCGAAAGCGAGCGAGGCGGGGAGGATGGATGCGAGGAGGAACAACCTTCGGGCAACCATGGCCCGCAAGGTTACACGATCGGGAATCGGCGCTTGGGGCCGGCCGCGAAGGCCGGCCCCCTCCTCGTCAGGCCTGGTTCTTCAGCACCCAGTCGACGACCTCGTCCACCTTGCAGAAGGCGAGGCCGGTGACGGTGTCGGCGCAACCATAGTAGACGGTGATCCTGCCGGTCTCGGCGTCGGTCAGGGCTGCGCACGGGAAGGTCACGTTGGGAACGTCCCCCACCTGCTCGTACGGCATCCAAGGCGCGATCAGGTAGGGCGCCCCGCGGGCGATCACCTTCCAGGGCTTGTCCAGGTCGAGCAGAGTGGCACCCCAGGCGTACACGAAGCCGTTGCAGCTGGTGAGCACGCCGTGATGGAACATGAGCCACCCCTCGGTGGTCTCGATGGGCACCGGTCCGGGGCCGATCTTGGTGGACTCCCAAGCCTGCTGGGGACGCATCACCCACCGATGGCGGCCCCAATGGATCATGTCCTCGCTCTGGCTCAGGAAGATCTCGCCGAACGGCGTGTGGCCGTTGTCGCTCGGACGGTTGAGCATCATGTAGCGCCCGTTGATCTTCCTGGGGAACAGCACGCCGTTGCGGTTGAACGGCACGTAGGCGTTCTCGACGAAGTGGAACTCCTGGAAGTCGCGCGTGTAGCCGATGCCGATCGTCGGTCCGTGGAAGCCGTTGCACCACGTGACCCAGTACCGATCCTCGATCCAGCAGACTCGGGGGTCGTACAGGTAGTGCGGATACTCCACCTCGGGATCGTCGACGATCCACTGGATCGGATCCGGGTTGATGCGCCAGCTGAAGCCGTCGTCCGAGAACCCCGCGTTGAGCTGCATGTGCCGGGTGCGGGTGTCGGCCCGGAACACGCCGGCGAACTTGCCTTGGAACGGCACCGCGGCGCTGTTGAACACGCTGTTGCTGGTGGGTGTGGCGTTGCGCGGGATGATCGGGTTCTTGCTGTAGCGCCACACGACGTCGCTGCAGCCTTCCGGCCGATCCTCCCAAGGGATGTTCGGGAGAGGCGAACCGATGATCTTGACGGAGCTCATGGCAGCCGGAGTCTACCCATCGCCCGGTTCTCCGGTTGACGGGCGCGCTACCCAACGCGGTTCGGCCCGCGTAGGTAACCTTGAGGCTGGAAAAACCGATGGCGATCGCGGCGGAACGCATTCTGGGCGACGAGTTGATGCCGGTCTATGAGAAGCTCCAGCGGCGCGAGCGGCTGAGCTTCGACGACGGCATGGTCCTTGCCACAACAAGGAACCTCACCGGGGTGGGCTGGCTGGCGAACCTCGAGAGGGAGCGGAGGCACGGAGACCGCACCTACTACGTCCGCAACCAGCACATCAACTACACGAACATCTGCAACAAGTTCTGCAAGTTCTGCAGCTTCTACGCCAAGAAGGGCGGCCCGGAGCCGTACCAGATGACCCTGGAGCAGGTTCGCGAGCGTCTGCTCCGCTACATCCACACGCCGATCACCGAGGTGCACATGGTCGGCGGAATCAACCCGCGGCTGCCCTACTCCTACTACATGGATCTGGTCCGGACCGTGAAGGAGGTGCGGCCCGGCGTGCACGTGAAGGCCTTCACGGCGGTGGAGATCGTCGAGATCGCTCGGGTGGGCAGGACGACGGTGGAGGGGGCCCTGCGGGACCTGGTCGAGGCGGGCTTGGACTCTCTTCCCGGGGGCGGCATCGAGATCCTTTCGGACCGCGTGCATCGCGAGCTGTTCGGCAGGAAGCTGAACGGCGAGGAGTGGAAGGAGGTGGCCCGGGCGGCCGCCAAGCTGGGTCTGCGCCAGTACGCGACGATGCTCTACGGGCACATCGAGACCGCCGAGGAGCGCGTGGACCACCTGCTCCAGCTCCGGGAGCTTCAGGACGAGACGGGGCACTTCCTCACGATGACCCCGCTCAGCTTCCACCCGGAGGGCACGGAGCTGGAGCACATCGACCCGCCGACCGCGGACGACGACCTGCGGGCCATCGCACTGAGCCGGCTGCTGCTGGACAACTTCGACCACATCAAGAGCTTCTGGATCATGAACACCGTGCCCGTCACGCAGGCGGCGCTGTGGTACGGGGCCGACGACGCCGACGGGTTGGTCCAGGAGTACGAGATCACGTACGCGGAGGGCGACTTCGGCAACCGGAGCCAGCGGCTGACCTACGAGAACATGGTGGCGATGATCCGCAGCGCAGGCCGGGTGCCCGTCGAGCGGGACTCCCTCTACAACGAGATCGTGCGCCCCGAGCCGACGAGGGTGCCCTTGCCGCTCGCGCGCTGAGGCGGCGCCATGGACGCGTGTCCGGACTGCCGAGCCCCGATGGATGAATCGTTCGGGTTCTGCCCTTTGTGCGGGGCGGACCTGCGGCTGCCGGAGGATCGTTGGCTGTCGCCGGGGGCCTGTCCCCACCGGGTGGTTGGGGGATCGTTCTGTCCGGACTGTGGGGCGGACGTCTCGCACCGCCTCGCCGAGTGGACGCGGCGCCGTTCCTCGGCTCGGCTCTGGGGCGGCTTCCTTTGCGCCGGAGGCTGGGTCGGCTTCGCGGCTGTGGGAGCATGGGCTTGGGCTCCCGGGCAGCCGTCCGATGCGGTCCTCCGCGCCTGTGCGGCCTTGGCGAGCCTGTCTGCCGCCGGCCTGGGTTGGGCATGGCGCCGCGATTGGTGGCGCTGGGCTCCACCCCGTTGAACGGAGGAACGGGCCAAGGTAACCTGCGCCGCATGCAGGGTTACCGGGTGGTTTTCACGGGCAAGGAGCAGGCTGGCCTCGAGCGCTTCGACGTCCCGGCCTTAGGCCCAGGGCAGGTGCGGATCAAGACCGAATTCAGTCTGATCAGCATCGGCACCGAGTCCACGTGCTTCCTGCGCCGCTTCGCGCCGGGCACGCACTTTGACCGATGGGTGCAGTATCCGTTCTATCCCGGCTATTCGCTGGTGGGGCGCATCGAGGAGGCTGGCCCGGACTGCCCGCCGTCCCTTGCCGTCGGAACGCTCGTGGCCACCTCGAAGGCGCACGCCAGCCACGTGGTGTGCGGCTGGCAGGACTGCACCCCGGTGGAGCCGGCCATCCCCGCGGAACTGGCCGCGTGGTTCGCGCTGGCGCAGATCACCTTCAACGGGGTGCGCCACGCCGGCATCGGCCTGTCGGACCGGGTGGTGCTGGTGGGTGCGGGGCCGGTGGGTCAGATGGTTCTGCGCTGGGTGCTGGCGAGCGGCGCGTGGGAGACGGCCGTGGTGGACCTGAGCGAGGAGAGGCTGGAGCTGGCGCGAAGGGCCGGGGCGACGCACCTGCTCCGCATGTCCGCGGCCGACGCGGTGGGCGAGATGGAGCGCGTTTTCTCCCCTCTGTCGGTCGGCGCGGCGGGACCGAAGGGCAAGGAGACGGACCCCGCGCCCCCGCAGTCGCCGACCGATCCACGGCCCGACGTGGCCATCGACGCGACGGGCGCCGCGGCGGTGTTCGGCCCGATCCTGGCGATGCCGCGAACCGGCGGCAAGGTCCTTCTGATGGGGGATCCGGGCAACCCGGACGACCAGCACCTCACTCCCGACCTGCTGACGCGCAGCCTCACGGTGATCGGGGCGCACTTCATGACCCGCTTCCCGGACCGGACTTGGCAGAACATCCACCGGGTGTTCTTCCAAATGGTCTCTGACGGACGGATCCGGATGGACGGCATGACCACGCGGCGGCTGGACCCATGCGACCCCCAGGGCGCGTACCGCCTCGCTGTGGACGAGCGGGACAAGGTGATGGGCCTGCTATTCGACTGGACCGGCAGGTGATCGGACGATTTTCGAAAAAAGGGCATAGGGCCCTTGACATCGCCGTCGGGGCCTGCCTATAATATCTCTCGCTTGCCCGCACCGGGCAGGCGGCTCCTTGAAAGCTCAAGAGGGAAAGGAATGCGCCGAGTTCGGTCGGTCGCCTCGAAAGGGGCGGTCCGACGATGTGCGGGACGTTACCCTGCGGGCTTCGGCCCGGTGGGGCGTCTCGAGTTCAACCAAGAACACAGATCCCTCTGAATGGGACTGGAAACAGTTTCTTCGGAGAGTTTGATCATGGCTCAGGACGAACGCTGGCGGCGTGCCTAAGACATGCAAGTCGAACGGTCCAGGCTTCGGTCTGGATAGTGGCAAACGGCGGAGTAATACATGAGCAACGTGCCCCGAAGACCGGGATAGTCGCTGGAAACGGCGGGTAATACCGGATGTGGCCGACGGGAGGCATCTCCCGTCGATTGAAGGGAGCAATCCGCTTCGGGAGCGGCTCATGGCCTATCAGGTAGTTGGCGGGGTAACGGCCCACCAAGCCTACGACGGGTAGCGGGTCTGAGAGGATGATCCGCCCGAGTGGGACTGAGACACGGCCCACACACCTACGGGTGGCAGCAGTCGGGAATCTTGCACAATGGGGGAAACCCTGATGCAGCGACGCCGCGTGGAGGATGAAGGATCTAGGTCTGTAAACTCCTTTTATCGGGAAAGACTTAGGACGGTACCCGATGAATAAGCACCGGCTAACTACGTGCCAGCAGCCGCGGTAAGACGTAGGGTGCGAGCGTTGTCCGGATTCACTGGGCGTAAAGAACGCGTAGGCGGCCTGTTAAGTGTGAAGTGAAATCTCCAGGGCTCAACCCGGAAACTGCTTCGCATACTGGCAGGCTAGAGGAATGCAGAGGTGAGTGGAATTCCTGGTGTAGCGGTGAAATGCGTTGATATCAGGAGGAACACCCGTGGCGAAGGCGGCTCACTGGGCATTTCCTGACGCTGAGGCGTGAAAGCGTGGGGAGCAAACAGGATTAGATACCCTGGTAGTCCACGCCCTAAACGATGGATACTAGATGTGAGAGGTATACACCCCTCTCGTGTCGCAGCTAACGCATTAAGTATCCCGCCTGGGGACTACGGCCGCAAGGTTGAAACTCAAATGAATTGACGGGGACCCGCACAAGCGGTGGAGCATGTGGATTAATTCGATACTAACCGAAGAACCTTACCCAGGTTTGACATGCGGCGGAAATCCCATGAAAGTGGGCCCCTCCGCAAGGAGCCGCCGCACACTTGTTGCATGGCTGTCGTCAGCTCGTGCCGTGAGGTGTACGGTTAAGTCCGCCAACGAGCGCAACCCTCGCCTCATGTTGCCAGCGGGTAATGCCGGGAACTCATGAGGGACCGATGGTGTAAGCCAAAGGAAGGTGGGGATGACGTCAAGTCAGCATGGCAGTTACGCCTGGGGCTTCACACATGCTACAATGGGCGAAACAAAGGGCAGCAATGCCGTGAGGCGGAGCAAATCCCAAAAATACGCCCCCAGTTCAGATTGCAGTCTGCAACTCGACTGCATGAAGGCGGAATCGCTAGTAAACGCAGGTCAGCCATACTGCGTTGAATACGTTCCCGGGTCTTGTACACACCGCCCGTCAAGTCACCTGAATCGTCTTCACCCGAAGTCCGTGGCCCAACCGCAAGGAGGGAGCGGCCGAAGGTGAGGGGGGTAAGGGGGACTAAGTCGTAACAAGGTACCCGTACCGGAAGGTGCGGGTGGATCACCTCCTTTAAGGAGACGCACTCGGAATCCGCACTGCGGAATCCGACATCTCCAGGTGTATCTCGGGCATTCCTTCCCCTGAGCTTTCGGGAGCGTCCAACGACGCTCCCTTTTCGCTTTTCGGGGTGGCCGATGCCGGCGGGCCACCGCGGCGGAAGGCCGCGGGGCTACAGCGGCTGCGAGGGGCGCCGCGCTCGGCCGGAACGCCTGCCGCGGCCCGAGGAGACCAGGTCGTACGGCTCCGCGCCGGTGATCGCCAGGCTCACGAACTCGCCCGGCTGGCAGGACCGATCCGTGTAGACCAGGCCGTCGATCTCGGGAGCGTCGCGGAACGACCTTCCGAAGCTCCAACCGGAGTCCGTTCGACCCTCCACCAGCACCTCCAGCTCGCGGCCCACCCAGGACCGGTTCTTCTCCAGAGAGATGACCTGCTGCAGCGCCATCAGTTCGTTGTGCCGCCGCTGCTTCTCTCGGAACGACACCTGGCCGGGAAGCTCGGCCGCAGGGGTGCCCGATTCGCGGCTGTAGAGGAAGCAGCCGACCCGGTCCAGCCGGGCCTCGCGCAGAAAGTCCAGCAGGTGGCGGAACTCCTCCTCTGTCTCGCCCGGATAGCCGACGATGAACGTGGTGCGGATCGCGACGTCCGGCATCGCCTTGCGGATCTTCTCGAACAGGCGCAGGTACCGCTCGCCGTCCCAAGGACGCCGCATGCGGCGCAGCGCGTCCGGGTGGCTATGCTGCAGGGGCATGTCGATGTACGGCAGGGCCTGGGGGACCGCCGCCAACGTCTCGATCAGGCGATCGTCTACCCGGGTGGGATAGAGGTAGAGCACTCGCACCCAGCGAACCGCCTCCACGGAGGCGACCTCCCGGATGACGTCCGGCAGCCGGAATCGTCCGTAGAGGTCATGGCCGTACTGGGTCGTGTCCTGGGCGATCAGGCAGATCTCGCGTGCCCCGGTCTCCGCGAGCCGCCGGGCCTCGGCTTGGATGCGCTCCATCGGCTTGCTGGCGTGCTTGCCACGGAAGCTGGGAATGGTGCAGAACGCGCACTCGTGGTCGCACCCCTCGCTCAGCTTCAAGTACGCGGTCCAGGCTGGCCCGGATCGGGCGCGGGAGCGCACGTCGGCCCAGAGGTGGTGTGGCCTGTCCAGCGCCACGCCGGCTCCGCCACGGGCCTGCGACACGATCTCCCCGAATCGGGCCATCTGGCCGACGCCGACGTAGGCGTCGGCCCCGGGAGCCAGCTTTCGGATCTCCTCTCCCAGACGCTGCACCAGGCATCCGGCCACCACCACCTTGCCCGTCCGACCCTCGGCGCGATCCTTGAGCGCGGCGCGCACCGCCTCCAGGCTCTCCCGCTTGCTCGCCTCCAGAAAGCCGCAGGTGTTGATGACCGTCACGTCCGATCGCTCGGCGAGGCCGTCCAGCACGAAGCCCTGCTCGGCGAGCACGCCGGCGATCTCCTCGCTGTCGACCTCGTTCTTGGCGCAACCGAGCGTGATGACGCGGGCAACCGGTTTTTCGGGCATCGTCCCGCGATTATGGCGCGGTCGGTTCGGGCTGGGCGGCCGGAAGCCCGCCCTCCTCGTCGGGCCGAGGCTCGGCGTACCGCGCCCGCTGGTCCTCGTCCATGGTTCGCCAGGTCAGGAACTGCTTGCGCAGGTCCTCGACGAACCGCTTGTTGAGGTTCATCCAGTTGCCGGGTTCGCCGCCGAGCCGCGTCAGGATCAGCGTCAGCTCGTACACGTCCTCCAGCGCCGTCGGTTCCGACTGGATCTGCACGATCTGGCTGACGCCGAGGTCGTACGGCGCGATCCAGGCGGTCGTGCGCGTGAAGGTGCCCCTGCCGTGCTTCGACTCGAAGTGGCCCAAGGTGGTGCCGGACGTCACGAACGAGCCGATGGTGTACTCCTCGTACGCACGGAACCAGTCCGCCAGGTAGCGGATGATCGGCTCGGCCTCGCGGCCGCTGATGCTGAACGGAAGGAGGATGCGCCACTCGTCCCCCTCGGGCAGGACGTCCAGAAGGTCGCCCTCGAGAGCCGGCGCGGCGATCTTGCTCGCCTTCTTGGCCGGATACACCGTGCTGGCGAGCACGACTGCCATCACGAGCGCCGCCGACAGCACCGCCGACGTCGAGCTGAAGTTCAGATAGAGGCCGGGCAGCGCTCCGGTCGCCACGATCACCTTGGCGGAGATCTGCGCCGCGAAGTAGCCGAACACCGCACCGATCACGCCGTACACCAGAGATTCCGCGAAGAACAGCATCGCGATGTGGTTGGGAGCGAGGCCGATCGCGCTGAAGATGCCGATCTCCCGGGTGCGCTCGTGGACGCTGGCGATCATCGTGTTCAGCACGAACACCGAGGCGATGAGCATCTGCAGGATCACCAAGCCGATGCCCGTGCCGGAGGAAGCCTGTTGCGCGCTAAACTGCTTCACCTGCAGCCCCCCGCCCGGTCCCGGCGCGGCGGCGTACACGTTCAGGCGGATCCGGGGCATTAGGTTCTTGAGAGAGCGCTCGGTGACGTCCGGCGCCGGCAGGCTCACGGCGATGTACCGGGTCTGCGCGCCCAGACCGATCGCCGTGTCGGCGGGCATGAAGAACACCCGCGCCGGGTCGTAACGGATGAACTTGCGGAAGGCGTCGGTGCCCGTCCGCGACTGCATCTGGAACTGGCTCGACAGCGAGAAGTCCGCCGGGAGCACCTCGTCGCCGTCCAGGTCGATGATCGACCGCAGGATCGCCGGGTCCAGAATGCCGATCACCGTGTAGTCGATTCCTGCGAACTGCACGACGGCCTTGCCCACCTCTTTGGGGCTGATCTTCAGCTCCTCGGCGATCGGCCGCGGGAGGATCACCACCTTCCGGTCGCCGTTGCGGAACCACCTGCCGCCCGGCAGGAGCGCCTCTTGGGGCCGCGTGATCTCCGCCTCCGAGGGGTCCATGCCGACGAGCACGCGGGCGTCGAAGGTGCGGTCCGCGGCGGTCAGGGTTAGCACGCCGTTGTCTCCCTGTCCCGCGCCGTAGTACCACGCGCGCCGAGCCACCTTGCCCTTGCCGGAGAACTCGTTGGCCACCTGGTAGTAGGTGGAGGTGGGCAGAGGGTTCAGGCCGGGGTCGCGGAACAGCATGCCGGTGTAGCGCGCGGGGACGTCGCTCGAGACCTCCTTCAGCTTGATCTCGTTCACGATGGAGGTGAAGCTGAGCACGATGAACGTCATCACCACCAGCGTGAGCGTCGTGAGGAACGTGCGGGCTTTGCGGCGCCGCATGTTGCTCACACCGAGGTTGAACGCGGCCATCGCCACGCTCATGCGTCGGATGTCCACCTCGTGCACGCCGCTCTGCGCCTTCTTCAAGGCCTTCAGCGACGACTCGAACTTGCCTAGGATGAACCCGATCACGATGATGCTGAGCGCGCCCATAACGAACGCGATGAAGATCATCGAGGGGTTCGTGACGATCTCGAACGCCGGGTGGATGACGTACAGCAGACCGAACGAGGCGAAGAACACTCCGGCTGCCCCGACCAGCTGGGCGGTCAGGCTCCGGCTCCCGAACAGCAGCCTCTCGAGGAAGTAGCTGAACGGAATGATCAGGAACAGATAGAACACGACGCCGTTCACGACGTCGTTCGCTGTGCCTTGGATCACGGGATGGGCGCGGAGGGCGTAGCCCCAGGCGGCCCGGGAGTGCTGGTCGACGGCGGGCCAGTCCCTCTCCGCGAGGGCGGCCTCGGCCCGGGAGGCCTCCTCCCTAGCCGTGGCTTGGAGGTCTTCCACGCCCTTGCTCACGATCCTGTATTGGGCGAACTTGTTCAGGCGATCCTGATTGATCGCCAGGATGTCGCGGGCGGTCTGCAGCGCGACGAACGGGAACACGCCGCCCACGGCGATCGCGTCCCGTCCGGTGGCGCCGACCGTCGACGCCCCGAACGACAGATACCCCTTGCCCGCCGGGTGGCGGAGATCGGCGTTGGTCAGGATCAGGCGGACCTCGCCCAGGCCGGTGCCCATCAGCAGCTTGAAGCGCTGCCTGGGCATGGTGAACATCACCGCCGTCTCCTCGGACTCGGTGTTGATCCGCATGTCCTTGTCGTCGCGGAAGAACCCGAAGTTCTCCGGCGGGGCGTCGGTCGCGGCGTCCAGGACCTGGTAGTCGGTGAGGGCCTTCAGATCCTGAGGGTCCACCAGGTCGTAGAAGTTGGTGGCGACGCACGCGAAGACCACGATCGGCGTCGACTTGTAGCCTGTCTTCAGCTCGAACTTGCGCGGATAGTCCATGCTTCCGCGCAACCCGTCGGCCGGCGCGTGGTCGATCTCGCCGTTCGGAGCGATGTGGAACGCCGCGAGCCGAGTCGGCCGCACCCAGTTCGAACCCCAGCCTTGGTAGTAGCAGGTGGTGGGCGCAACGCCGACGAACCGGAAGCGCGCCTGATCGCCCTCGGTCATGGTGACCATGTCGCCGCGCACGCCCATCATCGTCTTGTTGGCATTCAGGTTCACCGCCAGCGAGCCGGGCACCGGAACGTCGGGCACGAAGCTCTTCAGAGGGTCGTAGCGGACCACCCGCCCCTCGACCACCGCGAAGCCCCCCGTCAGCGTCATGCGCTTGGGCTTGCTGGGCTCCAGGTCAAGGCGGAAATCGGTGGTGGCGCCCTTGGCCGAGGTGTCGTTGAGCAGGTGGTGGAACGCGCAAGCCAGCGTTTGGGTCTGCCGAACGACGTTGAGCAGGTTGACGTTCTGCAGCGTGTCGAGCGGGGTGTCGACCAGCGGCCTGCTGTCGTCGATCGTGGCGATCGTGACGGCGTTGGCGGAGGCCATCAGGAACATCTCGCAGTCGAAGGCGAAGCGGGTGGGGATGTTGTTGCTCCACCAACGGTTGTCCTGCTGGTTGATCGTGTCGCTGATGGTGTTCCGCGGATCGGGGGCACCGAGAATGGGGGCCATGCGTTCCGCGTGCTTCCTGAGGATGCGGGCGAGGCTGGCGACAGCGCTATGCACCTCCCAGCGGTAATCCGCAAAGAAGCCCCGCCCGAACACCCCGAGGGCGCGGTTGCCGCTCGCCAGATCCAGGGTCACGGTCAGGAGGGTGGCGGGCCGGTCGTTCCGGATCCAGTCGTCCACGTACTCGCGGGCGCCTTGCAGGGCCAGGGCGTGCGCTCCGGAGGCGATCACGCGGAGCGGCCGTCGGTGTTCGCGCTCGCGGTAGAGCCGCACCACCTCCAGAGCCGCCGCCAGGTTGGCGATCCCCTCGGCGCCGTAGGCCATCTTGGGCACGACGCACATCGCATCCACGGGCACGAACAGCTCGATCGGTTCGTCGGCCACCGATCGGTCGGTTCCCGGAAGCTCCCCGATCACGTTGGCGGACTCCCGCACCACCCAGCGCTGGACGCACTGCAGACGCACGGAGGCGCCGGCCATCGCGGCCGCCAGGACGGGACCGGCCCGCTCGGTCTCCAGGTAGAAGCGGGGCACGTTCAGGGGAACGCTGCTGAAGCGCTGCTCGGCCTCCATGCGTAGGGTCTGACGGGGCGACAGGAACACGACGGCCTTGGCTCCGAGCTTGGCGGCGTTGCGCCAGCGTCCCGACGAGTTGAACTCCATGAGCACGATGGACCCGTTGACCTCGCGCCCCGAGAGGAACTCCAGCGAGCCGTCGCCTCCGTACACGACCTTGCCCTCGACGTCGCAAGTGGACGTGCGCACGAGGTTGGGCCACATGGGGTAGACAGGGACGCTCCAGCTGCCGTCGGTTCCGGCCAGCGTCCCCACCGCGTCAGGGTCGGGGACCGTCACCCGGAAGGTCTGCCGCCGGATGTTCCGGAGACCGAGCTCACGGAACCGCCGTTCAGCGTAATCCAAGGTGGCGGACTCGCCCTGGCTGCCCGCCAGGCGTGGCCCGAAGGCGGACACGTCCCGGAACGTGCGCTCGATCTCGTCCAGGCTGACCGATGCGGCCAGTTCGCGGTAGATCTGCGCGACGCGCTCCCCCTTGATCTCGTCCGGGGTCTTCGGCTTCTCCTCAGCCGCCAGGCAAAGGGTGCCTAGGGAGAGGAGGAGAGGGAAGGCCGCCCAACGTACGCCCATGGCTTCCTCCTATTCGGCGTCGGAGCCGGCTTTTCCTGCCGAGGCCCCCGGCTCATTCGAGGTCCCAGGGGTACACGCTGTTACGCCGGACCAGGCCGCTCCAGTTGGGCCTCACGTCGCACCCGCTCGCAAGTTCGGCCATGGTCCGCGGTCGTGCGCTGCCGTCCACGGTCACCGTCATGGCCCTTCCGGCGTGCCACGGCCATGCGCCGCCGTACCAAGCGGCCTGCGCTCCCCGCCTTGGAGGAGTCCATCCGGCGATGGGAGTGAACACGGGCCGACCCTCGAGGAGGAAGGTGTCGACGACCTGAGCTTGGCGCACCGCATACCGGCATGGTGGCACCACCACCCAGCTCCCCTCGCTCGGAGGCATGCGGTTCGGCGAAGCAGAGTCTACGAAGAGCAGCATGGAGGACGGCGAAACCACCATCGAGAGGCTTCTCGGCTGGGGAACCCAGGCGCCGTCATAAGCCACGACCGGCGAAAGATAGAGATAGTTCAGACCGATGTGCGCGCGGAGGCTCTGCGCGTGATACCGGGAAGCAACGTCGCCCAGCGACAGATCGGGATCGAACGAGGGACCGCCGCCGTCCGCCGAAGCCGGAGCCGACGGGCACCGCCACTGACTCTGCCCGAATCCGTAGGGGAAGAGGCTCTGCACCCAAGTGCGGTCGAACTCCGGGTCGGCAACGGGTCCGGGTTGGTAGGCCACCAGCGGAAACGTGTCGTCCCAATCCCCGACGTACAGCATGAGCGCCAGTTGGGCCTGATGGAACCGCGAGGCGCAGGCCGCGCGCCGCGAGGAGGCCTTCACGCTGGAGAAAACGGGGAGGAGCACGGCGGAGAGCATGGCCACGAGAGCCATGACCACCAGCAACTCCATCAACGAGAAGGCCAAACGACGCCGCACTTCGGCACCACTCCGATGATACACCGGATTGGGTGCCGGGGCGGGCCCCGCCGGAGCGTCACGGAGCGGCGGGCACCAGCACGGCGAGGTCGGCCACCGAACGGAAGCCCAGGCGCCGGTACCAGGGCACGAGCTCGGACCGGCATTGCAGCACCACCGGCACCCCGGCGCGGCAGGCGTCCGTCTGCACCTGGCGCACGATGCACGCTCCCAGCCCTCGACCCCGCATCCACGGAGCGACGCACAGGTTGTATAGGCCGAGCGCGCGCGGCGTGCGGTGCAGCATCACCGCACCGACGCGCCTCCCGCCCTCGAACACGGAGTAAAGGCGGCAGCCCTCGGCGCGGGCGGTCGCCAGCTCGATGGCTCGGCGCCTCTCCGGCTGCTGGCCCTCGAAGAAGATGCCCGCCATGAACGCCGCGGCCTCCGCCCGCGACTCCGGAGCCTCCTCGGGCAGAAGCGTGAACGGCTCCTCCGGATCGAGGAGCCGCGACTCGAGCATCGAGAGCGTCTGGGCGTGCCACAGGTCGTCGGTGGCGGCGCCGACGGGGCCGATGCGGTAGACGATCTTGGGAGTCCAGTTCTCGAAGCGGGCCAGCGCCTCGGCGTACCAGTGGGGGGCTTCCGACCACGACACGACGAAGCTCGTCGAGGGCAGCTCCGTGGCGTTGCGGGCGGCGATGCCCGTCTCCCATCGGCGAACCTCGGTGCCTCCGTGCGCCAGAGCCAGAGCGGCGTACGTCTCCGCCAGATTCTCGATGCTGGGCTCCAACCCTGGGTTCACAGGACGACGCTCCAGAAAAGGGCCGCCCCCGCTCCGCCCGACCCCAGAGTCACCCCAATGGCCAACGAGGGGCTCGCGTGATGGCCGACGAACGCTTTGGCTCCGTTCGGCGTGGCGAGGGCGGCACCGAGCCACCCGCGCGAGGAGCCGGCGCGGAAGAGATCGAGGCTGGCCCCGACCTGAAAGCCGTCTGCACTATCTCCCAGCAGTCCCAAACGAACGGTGGGCGCGTAGAACCGTTCGGGAGGCACGAACGACTTTCCGGCGAACTCCTCTCCGAAGAACGCCGCGACGACTCTGGCGATGCGTCGTTGCACGAACACCCCGCCATAGTGCCCGGTATCGAGCCACAGCGACGCCACGTTCGGGAGCGCCTCCTCCAGCTTGCGGGCGTCCTCCGACGGAACCACGGTGTCGAAGCGTGCGCCGACCAGGAACGCCCGGCCGTCGGTTCTGGTCCCAACGCGCTTGAGCGGCTCGACGTCCGCCAGCTCCCGCCTCAGCGATTCCAAGTCCAGTCCGCGCCGGCGCATCGCCTCGCGCGTGGGGCCGGTGAGGGAGCTGTGCCAAAGGATGTGGGCGATGTCACCCCCGCCCAGCACGATCGCGGCCCGCTGCAGCCTAGGGTCCACGGAGTACGCGAGCGAGGCGATCACCGCGCCGAGGCTGATTCCAGCGACGCCGAACGCTCCCTTCGCGATCTCCGGACGGCCGGAGAGGAAGTCAAGGGTTCGACGGACGTCCAGCACAGACTGCAGCACGACGTCGCGGATTCGGGCGGGGTCGTCCGAGAGCGCCTTCTCGCCCGACTTCGCGCCTGGGGGAGTGCGCTGGATGTGGTAGGGGAGCGTGAGAAGAACGGCGGCGATGCCCCGTTGGTTCAGCTCCTCCGCCAGAAGCCGGGTTGGACGCAGGTCGTCCGCCCCCAGGTAGTGAAGCACGATCACCGCGGGATAGGGCCCCGGGCGGTCTTCGGGAAGGTAAGCCGACAGGTGTACGGTGTCGTTGCTCGGCACCCCCGAGACGAACGCGCTGGGAAAGGAGGCCCGGTACTCCGCCGGACCTGTGAGCGATTCGAACCTCCGCCACGACGGGAAGGCGATCGGCGGCGGAGGCGTCTCGATCGATGGGGGTGCGTCCTCCGCGTCGGCCGCGCCGCAGGAAAGGGCAACGAGCAGAGTCAGGAACGCACCGAACGAGGCTCTCGTGGACACCCGTCGCGGATTATGCCAGAAGCCGAATCGGTAGAATGGCGGTGCATGATCCCGATAGGAGACGACCAGGTGCTGAGGCGGCCGTCCACGGTGGTCTGGACGCTCCTGCTCCTGAACGTCGCGGTCTACCTGTGGGATCGGGGAGGGGCGATCTTCGGGCCGCGCCTGCTGTTCTCCGACTTGGGTTGCCGCCCCAACGAGCTGCTGGATGCGTTGCGGGGCGGTGAGAAGGCGCCGCTCGTCACGCTCTTCACCTCGCTGTTCCTGCACGCGAACCTCTGGCACCTGGTCGGCAACATGATCTACCTGCTGGTGTTCGGTCGGGCGATCGAGCAGGCGATCGGGCCGTGGAGGTTCGGCCTGTACTACTTCGCCTGGGGCCTCGCCGCGCTCGCCGCCGAGGTGCTGGTCTCTCCGCACTCCGGCGTGCCGATCATCGGCGCCTCGGGCGCGATCAGCGGCGTTCTCGGGATGTACCTGCTTCTTTTCCCGACGAACCGCATCACCGTGGTGGTGTTCTTCTGGGAGCTGGAGGTGCGGGCGTTCGTGCTGCTGGGCCTGTTCTTCCTCAAGGACGTGTTCTTCCCGAGCCAAGGCGTCGCCAACTGGGCGCACATCGGTGGGTTCCTGGCCGGAATGGTGTTCGTGCTGGTGATGGGGGGCCGGGAACGGGTGCTTGACCGCTATGTCTACGAGAACCGCGCTGTCGCTTGATGTTCGGAAGCTCTGGTTGCCGGCGGTCGGCGCCGTGGCCCTGTTGGGCTTGGTGGGTGGCGGACTGAGATGGCGCGCGGAGGCGCGGAACAAGGCCGTGGCTCTGGCGGTCGAGGACTCCGTCGTGACCCTGATGGCGGCCGCCTCGGGCCTGAGCTACCAAGAGGCGCTCTCCAAACTAAAGGCGGAGGGCGTGCGGGCGGTGGTGATGGAGGAGGAGACGGTTCAAGGCTGGTTCTCCTCGAACCGGCTGGGCTTCGGCGAAGGCGGGACGCTCGTGTGTTGGCCCGGAGCGGAGGAAAGGATCGTGCGGGCCATCCGCATCCGGTTTCCCAAGAGCCCGGTGAAGCCGGTCCAGCCCGGGGTGATTTCGAACCCCGCGGTGCCCTTCGAGGCGTTGCGGACCGTGAGCCTGGGGCTGGACGCCAAGAAGGCCAAGGCGGTGTGGTCGCAGGGCCTCACCGTGGTCTGGCGGGGAGCCAGCGCCCCGATGTCCGCGGAGGGTGTGCGGGCGACGGTCGCGTGGGCACGGGAGCTTGGCGCCAAGGCCTACCTTCCGCTCGGCGACCGAGTCCTCGGGCACCGAGCGCTGCTGAGCGAGACCGCCGACGCCCTTCGACGGTCCGGCATGGTGTACGTGTCCGCCGAGTTCGCGAAGATCGCGGGCGACGCCTCGATGGTCGCGAAGGCTCCGGACCTCGTAGTGCGACTGCACACCGCACAGAGCGCCGAGATCGACAAGATGACGGAGCGGGAGTACCTCGAGCGCTACTCTCGCGCCGCGAGCGAGCGCGGCATCCGTATGCTGCTGCTGCGGCCCATGTCCGACGCGGGCGCGCCGCCCGTGGAGGAGTTCGCGAGGCTGGTCGGAAAGGTCGCCGAGGCGGTGCGGGCTGAGGGGCTGGCGCTGGGTCCCGCGAAGCCCTTCGAGGATCCCGCCGGACCTCCGTGGCTGTTCGCGCTCACCGGAATCGCCGTGGCGGCGCTCGCGCTCTGCGCGGCCGAGTCGTACGGACTTGCCGGTCTGTGGCTATCGGCGCTCGGCGGCGCCCTTGTCCTGCTCGGAGCCGGATGCTGGGTGCCGGGGACGAGGCCCTGGATGGCTCTGCTCGGAGCGATCGCGGCGCCGTTGCTGGCCGCCAGGAGAGCCGAGACGCTCGTGGGGAGGAGTCCTTGGGTAGGGTTCGCCGTGGTCAGCGGGATCAGCGCCGTAGGAGGGCTCGCCGTAGCCGGGCTTCTGAACGGACTGCCCTACATGGTGCGGGCGGAGCAGTTTCCGGGCGTGAAGGCGGCGCACTTTCTGCCGATCGCGGCGGTGGGCGTCTTCTTCTTCGCGCGTTGGTGCGACTGGAGGCGGTCGATCGCCCGCCCGGTGGTCTGGAGCCAGGCCTTGCTGGGGTTCGCGCTGCTGGGAGCCGTGGCGTTCATGCTCCTGCGGACCGGCAACGACAGCCCCGGGGCCGTCAGCGGGCTGGAGCTGAGGGTGAGGAGCCTTCTCGATCAGTTGCTGCTGGTGCGGCCGAGAACCAAGGAGTTCTTGGTGGGCCATCCGGCTCTGTTCGTCGCTCTCGCCCTGTGGTCGCGCTGGCGATCGGACGGGGGAGCCCCGAAGAACGCCGGCTGGCTGGCGCTTCTGCTGAGTGTGGGCATGATCGGCCAGACCAGCATCGTGAACACCTTCTGCCACATCCACTCCCCGTTCTGGCTGGGCGTGGCTCGAGTGCTGGTCGGCGCGGCGGTTGGCGGCGCGATCGGCTGGCTGATCGTCCAGCTGATTCCGCGCCAGCCGTCCCCCGCAACGAACGCCGGCAGGCCTCCGGCGGCTTGGGGCGAGCGGTCACCAGCCGGCTCCGATGCGGGGCTTGAAGCACCGAGCCAACGGGTGGACTCGCAGGGCGGAGGATCCGATGGCTAGGCTGCTGCTCGCCGGCTACTTGGGCTGCGGCAACCTCGGCGACGACGCCGTGATGCTCGGCCTGATCCATGGGCTGCGGTCGGGCGGACACTCGTTCACTGTGATGAGCGGCGCTCCGGACGAGACCTACCGTGTGCACGGCTTGCCCAGCATCCCGCGGAAGAGCCGCGCGGCGTTCCGCAAGGCTCTGGGGGAGTGCGACGCGCTGGTGTTTCCCGGCGGAAGCATCTTCCAGGACGCCACCAGCCTGCGCAGCGTGTTCTATTACGCCGGCCTGGTGTCGGAGGCGAAGCGCGCGGGCAAGCGGGTGCTGCTGCTGGGCCAGGGGGTCGGCCCGCTGCGGAGGACGCTGGGGAAGCGCTGGGCGGCTGCCGCGTTCGAGCGGGCCGACGCCGTCGTGGTGCGTGATCCCGCTTCGGCTCAGACGATCAAGGCATTGGGCGTGGCGCGCCCCGTTCGGGTAGGGGCCGATCCCGCGTTCCTTCTGCCGGATCCCGTGGGAGCCGAGGGGGAGGCGTTCGGTGTCGGGTCGATGCGCACGGTCGGTCTTGCGCCGAGACCCGTGCGGAACGAGCCGGCGATCGCGTCGGTCTTCGGCGACTTGGCGAGGGCGCTGTTCGAGTCCGGCTTGATGCCCGTGCTGATCGAGATGGACCGGGCTATGGACGGCCCGTTGCTCGATGCCATCGCCAAGAGCCAAGGGGGCAAGGTGCCGGACCTGAGGAAGATCCCGTCGCCGGTGCAAATCCAGCAGAGGATCCGACGCATGGAGGCCGTGGTCGCCGTGCGGCTGCACGCGGGAATTCTGGCGGCCACGGTCGGCGTTCCGTCGGTGATGGTCGACTACGACCCGAAGGTGTCCGCGTTCGCCCGGGCGATGGAGCTGCCGCTGGCGCCGGCCAAGGCCTCCGCATCGGCGCTGCTTGCGCGGGTTCAGGATCTTCTGCGGGAACGCGAGGCGGTCTGCTCCCGGTTGAGCGGCCGAACGGAGGATTTGAGGAGGTTGGCCGAGGCCAACGTGGAGGCGGTCCGGCAGGTCCTGGGATGAGGCGGCAAAACGGATCCGCGCGCGGAACGTGTGAAAGAGAAGAGAGGTCTCCGATGATCAGACGCTGGGCATGGACGATGGTTGTGGTCGCCGCCATGGGGTGCGGAGGCGGCGGCTCGGGTTCGAACACGGGCTACGGTGAGGTTGCTGGCATCGTGTTCGGACCGGACGGGGGCGTTGTGCGGGGGGCTCGCGTTTCGGTGAGCGGCATCGGTGGCCGGACCGCGACGACCAACTCGGCCGGTCAGTACGTGCTGCGCAACCTCCCGGCCGTGGACGCGACGGTCCGCGCCGACATCACGATCGATGGGGTTCGCTACGTCGGCTCCAACTTGGCGAGGGTGTACGACCGCGAGCGCGCGAAGAGCGTGAACATCACGCTCGTCCGTTCTTCGCAGACCGCCGCCATCCGCGCCACGGTCCGAGATCGCTTCGGCTTTCTGCTCGAGGGTGCGCGGCTGTTCGCCATCCCGGACGATCCGGAGGCTTTGAGCGGCGCCACAGAGCTCACCGACGCCAACGGCGTCGGCGTGTTGCCGGACCTGCAGGCGGGAATCCGCTACCTTGTGCTGGCGAACGGCCGTCAGTTCCGCTCGGATTCGGTGAGGGTTACCCTTATCGCTGGGGAGACCAGGGAGCTGAACTTCGTGCTCAGCGACGCTTCCGACGTTCCTCTGGATCCGCCGCAGAACGTGGACGCGGTGGCTTGGACGGCACCGGCTGCCATCTCGCGCTCCCGCGAGTCGCTGCAGGCCTACCGCGCGTTGAAGGAGTGGCTGACGGTCCGCGACGGCCGGCGGCCGGCGCAACCGGGTCGGCTCACCTCCCTCGGCAACCCGATCGAGATCGACCTGTACTGGGATCCGATCGTCGACAGCGACCTGTTCGGGTTCGGCATCTACCGGGGCACCAGCCCGACGGGGGACCTCTCGAGCGCGGAGCTGCTGCGCGAGCCCACCGCTTCCTTCTATGCGGACAACGACGAGCTCTTGACGGAGGGCCGCACCTACTACTATGAGATCACGTGCCTGAACGCGACCTATCCGGACGGAAGGAACTCCGAGAGCCCGCCGAGCGAGCGTGTGTCCGCCCGGCCTCTCGGCGACCTTCGCCTCGACCCGCTCGGCATGGGCCCGTTCCCGTTCCGCTGGTTTACGGCGAGCGGCGCGGAGCGATACAAGGTGTATCTCTACGACCGCTTCCCCGCCATGGCGACCGATCCCTTCTGGGAGAGCGACTTCACGACGGGCACGAGCGTCTCGTACGATGGGCCGCGGCTTGCGCCGGGGCGGCGGTACTACTTCTTGGTGCTCGGCGTCGCGAACGGCACCGCCAGCCGCACGATCAGCGACGTCGGGAGCTTCGTGGCGAACTGATGGCGGCGAGAGCGGCTGCAAGGCGGATCGGAGGGTTGCTCGCTTGGGGCGCCGTGGGGGTGCTCGTCGCGGGAGTCGGCGCCTGGACCCGGCACCTGCTGAGTCTCGACCCCTTCGCGCGCTTCCGCCCGGATGCGGGCGCCGCGGAGGCGCTGGTGGCTATCCGTATGGACGACGTGGAGCTGTCCTTCTTCGAGGGTCCCGATCGCATCGGCGGAGCCCGGGTCGATCGGCTCGACATCCGCAAGGACCGCCAGGCGACGGACCTGTTCTACGTCCGAGAGGGCTTCTACCAAGGAGAGGGGGGTCGGTACAGCTTCGAGGCGACGCGGGCCGCCTACAACAACATCACGGGGCGCCTGTCGGTGCCGAGTGGCGCCAGGATCCGCGGGGAGGACATGGACCTCGTGGTGGCGGCGTTCGAGGCGGACACGCGAACCGGCAGGCTGCACGTGCCGGGGGCGGTGCGGGGCGAGCTGTTCGGTGGTTCGGTTCAAGCAGCCTCTCTCACGTACTCTCCGCAGGACGGCAGCTTCAAGATCGGCCCTGCCACTTGGGTCGGACTCGCGTCCCTGTCCCTAACGGACGAACCGAAGCCGAAGAAGCAGTCGAAGTGGACGTTCAAGACCTCGGGTGCGACCCGCTCGTCCACGGGCGTCGAGGTCTGGCTGGACGCCGAGGCGACGGACGGCGAGGTGATCGTGAAGGCGCCGCGCATCGAGCGCGACACGAAGTCGGACGTGATCACCGCAAGCGGCGGAGTGCGCTACTTCAGCAAGAAGGCCAACCTCGTGTGCGAGCGAGCCGTGGTGTACCGCAAGGAGAGGCGGGCGGTGCTCACCGGAAAGGTGCAGATGATCCTCAAGCCGGAGGACCGCCAGGAGCTGAAGGAGGAGGAGATCCCGCCGTTCCAGCCCGAGGTGCCCGAGGAGATCGCGAAGAACCGTCCGCCTGCGCCGCCGGGCCAAGACCAGGAGGCCGACGACGAGGTGCGCTCCACCAAGTCGGCGCGCAAGTACCCGGTGGTCGTGCTGGCCGAGCGGATCGAATACTGGTACGGCGAGGGGGAACGGCGGGCGGTCATCGAGGGACGGCCCCAAGCCCGCCAAGAGCTGGCCCAAGGCAGGTGGCGCTACGGCTGGTGCGACCGCGCGTTCTACGACGGGGAGCGGGAGACGCTCCGTCTCGTCAGCTCTCCGGGGAAGAAGGACACCCGCATCAAGACCTCGCTGGGCGACGACCTGGCCGCCGACTGGTTCGAGTTCTCGACGCGCGAGAACGACGACCAATGGTCCGCGCAGGGCCTGCAGGGCGACGTCTACGCCGAGGAGGACGAGGTTCCCACTCTGCCCGGCCAGAAGAAGGACGGCGCCTCCGGGTCGCAGACAAGCGAGACCAAGCCTCCTCTGTCCGGCCCCATCGGTCCGAACGCCCGCTGAGGGTCTATACTGGTTCGGCATGGCTCGCATCTTGGTCATCGACGATGAGGAGGACGTCCTTCGCGCCTTGAAGCGCCGCTTCGAGCGGGAGGGCTGGGAGGTGGATCTGGCCGAGTCGGCCGCACAGGCCGTCCAGAGGATCTCCGAGGCAGAGAGGCCCTACGACGTCGTCGTTACGGACATGAGCATGGAGGATCCCCAGGCAGGCGTGCGCGTGCTCCAGGCGGCGTTCGCCAGAGACCTCTTCGCTCAGGTGATCGTCATGACCGCCTACGGGCAGGTTGCCAACGCCGTGGAGTGCATGAAGCGCGGCGCCTTCGACTACATCGAGAAGAATCGCCCGGGAGCCGACGTGTACGAGGTGCTGGTCTCGAAGATCCGCGAGGCGCTGGACGTTCGGCGGCGCGACATCCGCACGGTCGCCAAGTGGGAGCGCACCGCGGAGTTCCAGAGGATCCGCAAGCAGCGCCGTGGGTCGCCCGCTTGAGCGCCTGAGAGAGGCCACGCGCGGCACCGAATGGGAGGGCCGCCTCTGGCTGGTGGGCGGGGCGGTCAGGGACCGGTTGCTCGGTCGGCCTACCCCCAACGACCTCGACTTGGTGATGGAGGCCTCCGCGCTGGAGTTCGCCGACTGGTGCTGGCGTTCCGGCATCAGCCAGATCCAGCCGGTCACCTATCCACGATTCGGCACGGCCATGGTGATGATCGAGGGATCCACCGTGGAGCTGGTGACGGCCCGCAGCGAGAGCTACCGAGCCGACAGCCGCAAGCCGGAGGTTCGCCCGGCGACCCTCCTGGAGGACGCTAGGCGCCGCGACTTCACGGTCAACGCTCTATACGAGAATCTGCACGGCGGCGCATTGGCGGACCCTCTGGGGATGGGAGTAGAGGACCTGAACCGCAGAATCCTGCGGACCCCGATCGTCGCAGAGGACACCTTCGAAGAGGACCCGTTGCGGATGCTGCGCGCCGTCCGGTTCCGGTGGCAAATCGGCCTCGATCCGGCAGACGGGCTCTGGGACGCCATTCGAGCCAAGCGGCACCGTCTCGCCATCGTTAGCCGCGAGCGGATTCGGGACGAGCTCTGCCGAATGCTGGATCTGGCCGACGCTGCCCGGTGCCTCGACGACTTGCTGGAAACCGGCTTGCTCGAGCAGTTCGCGCCCGAGCTGGCGTCGATGAAGGGCGTCTCGCAGGGCGGCTACCACCACTTGGACGTCTGGGACCACACGATGCTCGCGGTGAGCAACCTCGGTCCCGGCGACCTTGTGGCGAGCCTGGGCGTTCTGCTGCACGACGTCGGCAAGCCCCAGACCCGATCGGTGGAGGCGGACGGCAGGGTGCGCTTCCTCGGGCACGAGAAGGTTGGCGCCGAGATCGCGGAGAGGTGGCTTCGCGAGATGCGCTTCCCGTCCGCGGTGGCGACCCAAGTGGCCACGATCGTTCGGGGCCACATGCGCCTGATGGCCTCGGAGGAGCTCACGGACTCCGCGCTGCGCAGGCTCGTCCGGGACTTCGGCCCGTTGCTGGAGCGTCTGTTGCGCGTGGTGGAGGCGGACGCCTTGGCCCTCCGCCCCGGCGTGCGGCGCATCGACGTCCGGGCGATCCGGCAGCGAATCGACCTGCTGAGCCGGCAAACCCCGCCCGCAGTCCTCGAGAGCCCGCTGAGCGGCCGCGAGATCATGGAGCTGACAGGCTGGTCCGAAGGGCCGCAGGTCGGAAAGGCGAAGGCTTGGCTGCTCGAGCGGGTGCTGGACGGCTCCCTCCCGCCGGCAGACGCGGAATCGGCGCGCGCGGCGCTGCTGCAGGCCATCGATCGGGGCGAATTGCCATAATGCGGGCATGAAGCGCTGGCGGTCGGCTCTACCGTGGCTCGTGGCCGTGCTGCTCACGGTCGGTCTTCTGGTGTACCAGCGGCGCACGGGGCCGACCTACCCGATCTCCGTCTCCACGATGGTCGGCGGAGAGAAGGTGGGTGGGCGCCTCATCCGCTCGCAGGAGACCACCGCGGGCGCGCGAGTGGAGGTGAGCGCCGGCCCGACCCTCCGCGGAACCCTCGTCTGGAGGCGCTTCCCCACCGAGGATCCGTGGCAGAGCTTGGAGATGCGTCGCGAGAACGACCGCCTCGTGGCGGAGCTGCCGAAGTTCCAAAGGGCCGCCAAGCTGGAGTACCAGGTAAGGCTCGAGGCGCCGAACGGCTCGCGCGAGATTCTGCCGACCGAGGGCACCGCGATCCTCCGGTACAAAGACCCCGTTCCCACTTGGCTGCTGTTGATCCACATCGTGGCCATCTTCCTCGGTCCGGTGTTCGCGTTCCGATCGGTCATCGGTTGGATTCTGAAGGAGCAGAGTCCGTGGCGGTTCGTCCCGTGGGTGGTCGCTTTCCTCGCTCTCGGAGGGTTCGTGCTCGGACCGCTCATGCAGAAGTACGCGTTCGACGCGTGGTGGACCGGCTGGCCGGTGGGCGAGGACCTGACCGACACCAAGACGCTGGTGGCCTGGGTGTTCTGGGTCGGGGCGCTTTGGCTTTCGAGGCTTCGCCCCAAGTTCTCCGTTGCGGCGTTCTGGGTGGCGCTGCTGGTGATGGTGGGCGTGTTCCTCATCCCGCACAGCGTCCGAGGGAGCCAAGTGGACTGGTCGAAGGTTCCGGATGCGGGTCCGACGGGGCGCGCCTCACTCTAGCGGCGGCGGGTTCCGGCGGACGGCGTCCAGCGGCACCGCAATGTTGAAGGCCCGCCACGCGTTCGTCACGCGCTTCATGCGGCCGATCGCGACGTCGCCGTTCGTCTTCCACTGATCCCACTTCGAGTCCACGGCCTGCCAGTAGTCGGCCCCCGCCCCCAGCAGCACCCTGGCTTTCGCGCGATCATCGGGCCGGCGGGCATCAGCCGGGATGAGACGCGCCTGAACGGTCACGAACACGCCGGCGAGATCCTCCGGGTCAATGGGCACGCGGCCGGACTTCGCCCAGAAGTGGTAGTTGAACCCCGGCTCCAGTCGCACGGAGACTCCGCCGGTGGGCTCCGGCCGCACGTCGGCGGGCTTGTTCACGTCGCCCGCGAAGTCCTCGCGGTAGGCCGCACCCTCGATCTCGCCGGACGACACCGATATCCATTCGCCGCTTCGCTTGGAGAGCAGATACGCCCTGAGGTTTCTGATCTGCACCCTCGTGTTCGCGGGCATGGTGGCGCCCTGCTGCAGGTACAGCTGGCCCCACGGGATGAAGGCTCGGAACACGCCTGGGTTCAGCCCCATCCCGATCCGTGGCTTTGTGGACCAGTCCACCGATAGCGGCAGTCCGGAAAGCCGACCCTCGTGGGGCAGAGTCATATCCTCCTCGATGGTCCGGAGGTTGTTCAGCGGACCGATCAGCCCGACCGCAGCGACCAGAGCCAGGATGGCCGAGTGTAGCACCGCCGGAGGGGTATCCTTCCCGGTGCGGCGCGCGCCTGTAGCTCAACGGATAGAGCAACGGCCTTCTAAGCCGTCGGTTGCGGGTTCGAATCCCGCCGGGCGCGCCAAGCTTCCACCCGTTACGGGTCGAAGCGGATCTGCGCCTCGAGCCCGTCGGCGGCGTTCGGCCCCACCCACACGGTGAACGTCCCCGGCTCCAAGTGCAGCCGGCCCTCGCTGTCGAGGAAGCCTAGGTCGTTCCGCGGGACCGTCAGTTCGACTCGCACCTCGCCTCCGGCAGGCACCTCGACCCGTTGGAACGCCTTCAGCTCCTTGACCGGGCGGCTGATCGAGGCCACATCGTCCCGGATGTACAGCTGGACGACCTCCTCGCCGGCTCGGTCCCCAAGGTTCGCGACGGTCACCCGTGCGCGCAGGCCGTCCGTGTTCGCCGCTACCTCGAGGTCGCGGTACTCGAACGAGGTGTACGACAGTCCAAAGCCGAACGGGAACTGGGGCGAGTCGGGCCGGTCGACGTAGCGGTAGCGGAAGTTGGGCACCGGGCGGCCGGTGCTCTTGTGGTTGTAATAGATCGGAACCTGGCCTAGGAACCTGGGGAAAGTCACCGGGAGCCGTCCGCCGGGTTCTGCGTCGCCCATCAGAACCTCGGCGATCGCAGGGCCGGACTCGAGTCCGGGGTGGAACGCGAACAGCACCGCGTCCGCGGCGTCGAGGACGGGCTCCAGCACCAGGCTCCGGCCGGCCACAACGACCGCGACGAGCGGCGTGCCGATCTTGCCGAGGTACTGCAGCAGCTCCGTCTGTCCCGGTGGCAGATCGAGCGTGGACGTGCAGTTGTCCTCTCCGCTGCGGTGTCGCCACTCGCCCACGACGGCCACCACCACGTCGCACAGGCGCGCTTGGGCGACGGCCTCGTCTGGAAGGACGGCGTGCCAAACCTCCCTCGGGCCGTGGTGGGAGCGCAGCGCGGACAGGAGGTCGGTCATGTCCTGCTCCTCTCCGTCCAGGGTCCATGTGCCGAAGAACGTCTCCTTGACGGCCGGGTTCGCCAGCGGACCGACGAGGCCGATGCGCAGGCCGGGCTTCAGAGGCAGAAGGCCGCCCTTGTTCTGGAGCAGGACGATCGCCCGGCGAGCCAGCTCCCTCGCCGCATGGCGGTTCTCATCCGGGATCTCGACGATCGCGGCGTCCTCGGGGGTGTAGGGGTCGTCGAACAGCCCGCAGTCCGCTTTGAGCCGCAGAACCCTGCGCACGGCGTCGTCGAGCGCCTGCTGGGGCACCTTCCCGGAGCGGACGAGATCCGGCAGGTGACGCCAGTACGCCCCGCCCGCCATATCGACGTCCACCCCCGCCAAGAGGGCCAGCTGGGCGGCGTGCGCGAGGTCCTCGGCGACGCGATGGTTGACCAACTCCGCCACCGCGTTCCAGTCGCTGACGATCACTCCGTCCCAACCCCACCTGCGGCGGAGGATCCCGTTGAGGAGCTCGCCGTTCGCGGTGACGGGCTTGCCGTCGAACTCGAGGAAGGCGGCCATGAAGGTCGCCACGCCCGCCTTGGCGGCCGCGCGGAACGGGGGAAGGTAGACGTTCTCGAGGGTCGTGGGTGTGATCTCGCCCGTGTTGTAGTCGCGTCCTCCCTCCGCGGTTCCGTAGCCCACGTAGTGCTTGGCGCACGCCGCCATGCCCCGCAGGGTGTGCATGCCCGAGTCTTGGAAGCCGCGCACCACCGCCTCGGCCATCGCCGAAGCCAACACGGGATCTTCACCGAAGCCCTCGGCGATCCGACCCCAGCGCGGGTCGCGGGCGATGTCCAGCATCGGCGTGAACGTCCAGTGGATCCCGTCGGCACGCGCCTCGCGGGCCGCGACCTCGGCGAGCCGGCGAACGCCCTCGGGCCAGAACGACGCCGCCTGACCAAGAGGGATCGGCCCGACCGTGCGGTGCCCATGGATGACGTCCCGCGCGAACAGGAGAGGAATGCCTAGCCTCGAGCGCTCGACCGCCACGCGCTGGAGCTCGTTGAGCGCCGCCGCCCGAACCCTCGTCTGGCGGTCTGTTCCGGCGTAGGCGCTGTTCGCGCAGATCATCGAGCCGACCAGCCCCTTCTCCACCATCTCGAGCGGGACGTCGACGGTGCTGGGCTCCTGGTTGAGCTGCCCGGCCTTCTCCTCCAGGGTCATCTGGGAGATCAGCTCTTCGATGCGGGCGGCGTGGCGGTCTCGGGGCGACATGCTCCCCATGATAGACCAGCGGCGAGGGGGTGCGCTCAGTCCCCCCGGAGGTGCTCCAGGATCTGCTCCGCGAGCCGCCGGGTGAGCGTGGGCACCGCGGCGACCTCCTCCACGGTGGCCCGCCGGATGCCCTCGACCGAACCGAAGGTGCGCAGGAGCAGGCGGCGCCTCCGCGGGCCGACGCCGGGAATCTCCTCCAGCGCCGAGCCCGTCGCGCGCTTCTCCCGGATCTTCCGGTGGAAGGACAGGGCGAAGCGGTGGGCCTCGTCGCGCAGACGGCGCAGGACGGTGAGCGCGGGGGAGGAGAGCGGCAGCTCCACGGGCTCGTACGCGTACTCCCCGTCGGCCAACCGCGAGGGAACGAACAGCATTTCCATCTTCTTGGCCAGACCGACCATCGGAACCGCCAGGCCCAGCTCGTCGCGCACCTTCAGCGCCGCGGCCAGCTGCCCCTTGCCGCCGTCGATCAGGATGAGGTCCGGCAGGGTCGCGAACTTCGGATCGCCCTCGAGGTGCGAGCGCAGGCGCCGCAGAAGCATCTCGCCCATCATCGCGTAGTCGTTCGGACTCTCGGGATGGAACTTGATGCGGAACCGGCGGTACTCCGACTTGGCGGGCGCGGCGTCTTGGAACACCACCATCGATCCGACCGGGGCGGTGCCTTGGATGTTCGAGATGTCGTAGCCCTCAATGCGCCGGGGCGGAGTGGCCAGCCCCAGCGCCTCCTGCAGCTCGCTGAGCGCCGTGTCCGCGAACTCCTCCTGCCGCTGGGCCTCCATGCTGAAGGTCGCCAGAGCCTGCTCCGCGTTCGCCGCGGCGAGGTCCACCAGCTTCATCTTCTCCCCGGCCTGCGGGACCTCGATCGTGACCGCCGAGCCGCGCTTGGAGCGTAGCCACTGCTGCACGATCTTTCGTTCTTCGATCTCCACGGGAAGCAGGATCTCGCGCGGCACCTCCGGCGCGTCGGCGTAGTACTGCTTCAGGAACTCCTGCACGGCTTCCCCGGGCGGAGCCTCGGCCGCGCCCTCCAACAGGTACTGCCGCTGGCCGATCAGCTTGCCGCCGCGGATGAACAGCATCTGGATGGCGGCGATCCGATCGTCCTTGACCACGGCGATCACGTCCTGGTCCTCGCCGTCGGTCGAGAGGACCTTCTGCTTCTGGAGCACCTCGTCCAGCGCCTTGAGCTGATCGCGGATCTTCGCCGCCCGCTCGAACTCCAGGCGCTCGACGGCCTCCTCCATCTCGAGCTTGAGGACCGCCGCCAGCTCCTCCTCCTTGCCGGAGAGGAACCGCTCCACCCTTCGGATCACGTCCGCGTAGGCCCGCTCGTCCGCGAGTCCGGCGCAAGGAGCCAAACACTGTCCCAAGTGGTGGTAGAGGCACGGCCTCTGCACGGCCTTGCCCGTCCAGCTCTTGCCGCAGGGGATCAGCGGGAACAGGCGATGGAGCAGCTGGATCGTCTCGCGCACGGCGAAGGCGTTGCTGTACGGCCCGAAGTAGCGTCCGCCGTCCTTGCGCGGCCTGCGGGTGAAGATCACGCGGGGGAACTTCTCGTTGGTGATGGCGATGAACGGGTAGCTCTTGTCGTCCCTCAGCCGGACGTTGTAGGGCGGCCGGTGCCGCTTGATGAGGTTGCATTCGAGCACCAGCGCCTCGAGCTCGCTGTCCACGACGATCCACTCGATGTCTCGGACCTTCGAGACCATGCGCGCGATCCGAGGCCCGTGGCGAGTGGAGGGCTGGAAGTAGGAACGCACCCTGCTGCGCAGCGAGACCGCCTTGCCGACGTAGAGAACCTCGCCATCCTGCCCGAAGAACAGGTAGCAACCCGGTTGCTTGGGCAGCTGCTGGAGCTTGGCGGCCACCGCCTCCGGCGGAGCGTTGCGAGGCATGTTCACGGAGAATTCTACTGGTCCGCGCGTCGCGGCCATGCGGCCCACCGACCCCCTGCGCGTGGCGTAAAGTGAGTCGTGGACGCAAGAAAGGCTCTCCTCGTAGCCGTCGGTGTTCTCTTGGTAGCTCTGGTGCTGCGCGGCGCACGGGGCGGCCCGTCGTTGCAGCAAGGGAGTGCGGCACCTGCGTGGTCGGCACGCGCCTCGGACGGCAAGACTTACTCGCTGGACGATCTGCTGAAGCGAGGCCCGGTGGTGCTGTACTTCATCAAGGAGGACTGCCCGGTCAACGCGGACGCCGTGGCCCACTACAACCGCATCGCCGAGGCGTACAAGGACGGCAAGGGGACGTTCGTCGGCGTGATCAACGGCGACGAGGCGGTCTATCGCAACTGGCAGAGACGGTTCAAGGCTCCGTACCTGGTTCTGTTCGATCCCGAGCTGAAGATCATCGGCTCGTACGGCGCCGAGCGCTCCCCCTGGATCGTGGCCCTCGACGGGAAGGGGAAGGTGGCGCTCACGCAGAGGGGCTTCTCGGTCGGGGAGCTGGAGCAACTGAGCAAGCATGTGGCCTCCGCCTTCGGAAAGCCCGCCGCGAAGATCTCGTTCCGCGGAGCGCCGGACGTTCCCCGCTTTGGGTGACCGTTCTAGCGAGAAGGCCGTCCGGTCGGACGGCGCAGACAGGCGATCGGCGGGGGGGGAGGCCCTCCGCCGATCAGGGTTTTTTCCCCAGATGGCTGGCGGTGTTCGGCTTCACGGTCGGCTGAGCTGCAGCAGCAGCACGCCATCCAAGATCAGGAGCGCCAAGGCCTGAACGAGCACCGCCGAGCCGACGCCCTTCGGGAGCGGCGCCCGATGGCGCGCCAGGACGACGCCAGTCGCTACGCAAGCGACGTTGAAGACCTGGCTGCCGATCAGAAGCCGAACCAGTCGATCCGCCTCGCCGGTAGGGTTGGCCGCGGCATACGCAACGATCGCGAGGTTCACCAGGCACCATGCCGCCGTGGTGAGCCAGAAGGGGCGCACGGCGCCTCCCGGCCGACGTGCCAGCGCCGGCAGGGACAACAGCAGCCACGCGACGCTCCACGCCGCGAGACGGACGAGATGCTCCGTTTGAGCCTGCAGGAGGTCCACGTCCCGATTCTGGTGGAATTTCGCGTGCAACGATGGACGAATCCGGCGCGATGATGAGATAGGAGGGAACATGGAACAGAACGCACCGGCTGTCGACCTGTTCGATCCGATCGTAGAGTCCCTGCGGGCGTATTGCGACGGCGAGAAGGGGCGCATCAAGGCGTTGATCGACGAGGATCACCTGGAGGAGGCGGAGCGGCGTCTGCGGGCGCTTCCGGCCCTCCGGGATCTGCTGCGGCGGGCCGAGAGCGTCGCGACCGACTACCGGGCGTGGCACGAAGGGGTCTTCCCGCCGCCCGCATCGGCGCATGAAGCCGAGGCCGCGACGCCCGCCGAACTTCCTGAGCCCGCCCCGCAGGAACAGGCTCCCGAGCAGGAGGCCTCCCCAGAAAACACCGTGGCGGAGACGGCCACTGAGAGCGCCGCTGCGGCACCAGAGGGCGAGACACCGAGCGAATCGGCGGAAGCCCCGACCGCCGAGGTGAGCGTGGTTGCTCCGGCAGCTTCCGCAACCGCGTCGCCGGCCGCCGAGACGCTCGACGCAAACGCCTTGAAGGCCGAGCTGGAGCGAACCCTCGCTCCCAAGCGGTCCGAGTCGGAGCTGACCCCCAAGCAACTCAGCCAGCGGAACCAACTGCAGAGAGAATTCACGGAAACCTGCGCCAAGCTGCGTGAGCTCGACGCCAAGGACTCCTGGTCTCTGGAGGAGCTGGCCAGAGCAAAGGCGCATCTGTGCACCCTGCGGGCCTTGGAGTTGGAGCTGCGTCCCCTGCGGTACGACACGCAACCGATTCGGGACGAGATCCAGTACTTCGGCAGGTTGATCGGCAAGCATGCTGGCAACGGCGCCTCGAACCTTGCCACGGAGCTGGCGACCGGCAAGCCGTCGGACTGGCGCGAGTATTCCCGGGCCTTCCAATGCCTCGCGGCGGGCGAATGGGCCGCCCAGTGGATCCGCGAGCATCCCGGCAACTTGGACTACAGGAGGGTCCTGAACGAGCTGGCGTCGTGCGGCCACATCGTCTACCGCATTCATCAGGAGAGGCGCCTGCCGTTCGACAAGCAGCAGGAGGCGTTCAAGAAGTTCATCGAGTCGATCGCCGGCGAGGCGCAGATCCAATGCTGGATGTCTCCGGACAGCGGCGGCCCAAAGACCGACAAGGTGTTCAAGCTGGCCGAGGGCTTCCAACAGAAGTTTCAGAGCGACGTCGTGAACAGGCTGAAGGCCAGCCAGAGGGAGCTGCTGCTCGCCGAGCTGAACGATTTCGTGTCCGCGCCTTACGAGGGTCAGGACTTCATCGGCGTGCTGGCCGCCAAGGCGCAGGAATGCCTCAAGGCCGGAACCCAGCCGTCGAACAAGAAGCTCAGGGAGCTGCTGACCCCGTTCGCCTCGGTGTTGACCGGCGGCGACGGGCAGTACAAGCGGCTGGTCGAGTATGTGAAGCTCGACGCCCTCCAGGACGCTCAGCGTGACCCGCAAGCTCTGCGCGGCAAGGATCCGACCGCCGACGAAATCACCGACGAGGAGCATCAGCGGCGCATGGATGCGTTGCGCGGGCTTCTGCGCGGCAAGAGGATGCTCATCGTGGGTGGCTCCAAGGGGCAGGCGGATCGTCGGATCGCCATCGAGAAGGCGTTCGAACTCGCCGAACTCGACTGGCCGGACGTGGAGAAGGACGACAAGCTGGACCTGTTTTGGCCGAAGCTTGAGAAGGCCGACATCGCGGTGCAGCTGATCAAGTTCTGCCGGCACCACTACGCCGAGGTCCTGCGCGCGGCCAAGGAGCAGGGCAAGATGGTCGCGCGGATCAAGGGGGGCCTGGGCCTCAAGCGGTTCGCCCTCGACCTGTACGAGCAACTGATCGCCAACCACACGGCCAACTGCTCGCAGGCCTCCTGACGAAACAACGGCGCGGGCGGGGCCGAACGGCCCCGCCCGCGCACGGGTGAGAACCAGCGGCTAGTTGGGCGGCGAGGTGATGGAGAAGCCCTGCGCGGTCAGCTCCTGACCGATGTGCCGCAGCTTCTTCATTGCGCGCAGCTCGATCTGTCGGACGCGCTCGCGCGTCACGTTCAGCTCCGCGCCGACCTCCTCCAAGGTGCGGGCCTTGCCGTCGTCCAGACCGAACCGGAGGCGAACCACGTCCCGCTCGCGGCTCGTGAGTCGCCCGAGGATGCTGTCGATTTCCTCCCGCCGGATCAGCGACCAAGTGACGTCGCTGGGCGTGGGCATGTTGGTCGACTGCACGAAGTCGCCGATCGAGCTGTTGTCCTTCTCGCCCACGGGCGTTTCGAGCGACAGCGGCTCGACAGCCACGCGCATCATCTCGCGCACGCGGTCGGGGCTCAGGTTCACCTCGCGGGAGATCTCCTCCTCGGTGGCCTCGCGCTGGTACTCCTGCTGCAGACGGCCCGCGGTCTTGACCACTTTGTTGATCAGCTCGGCGACGTACACCGGGATGCGGATCGTGCGACCCTGATTGATGATGGCTCGGGCGATCGCGCGACGGATCCACCAGGTGGCATAGGTCGAGAACCGGAAGCCCTTGGACCAGTCGAACTTCTCCACGGCTCGGATCAGCCCCAGGTTGCCCTCCTGAATCAGGTCCGCCAAGGGAATGCCGCGTGCGTTGTACTTCTTGGCGATGCTGACGACGAGACGCAGGTTGGACTCGATGAGGTGCCGCTTGGCCTCCACACCCTCGCGCTCCACGCGCTCGAGGATCTCCGGCGTCAGCTCCTTGGGCTTGCCGTACTGCCCGACGTCCTCACGCTGCAGCAAGCGGAGAAGCTCGTTGTACTTGCCCTTCTGGGCCAGCTCCCGGGCCATGACCTTGACCGCGAGATCCACCTCCTGTTCGGGAGTCAGCAACGAGGCGCGCCGAGTCTGGCGCATCCACATCTCGAGCTCTTCGGAGTCGTCGTGAACAACCTCCTCCGGGAGCTCGTCCAACTCGTCGTCGGTCTCCAGTTCCAGAAGCTCGTCTTCAGCCGGTTCCGCAGCAAGGTCGTCCACCAACCCGCCGACGCCCTCCATGTAGGCGTGCCTGGCGGGGTTTCGAACGGTGATGGCCCGACCGCGCTTAGGTGCGGACAAGCCGGGGTCTGAGGGCATATCTGTCAATACCTCCAACGTCTTCAAGACTCTTCTTGCTCCTACGGGTTTCTACGTCCTCGCGTTGAACCCCTCTTGACAGGAGCCGGCAGTTGGACGGGATACTGGAAAGGTCTGGCATTTTTCGCAGACCCTTTCAGGTTAACACAACTTTGTCTTCCTGCCAAGGGAGTTCTCGCAGGCGGCGGCGCTGCCACCCGTTGGAACGCTAGACGGGCACGCATCGTGCCACAACCTTATTAAAGACGCTCTCCAACGCGCCGTTCGTTTCGGGTTGCGCCCCGTTTCGCAACGTTTGCAGCGACAGCCCGTCGTTTTCGCGGGGAGTTGCGCTGGATGGCGCAGCGGCAAAGCGCTTCGGACTGGGCCCAAAGGACCATGTCCGGGGCAGGACATCCTCTCCTGCCTGGCGAAAACGGCCCCGTGCCACTCAGCCTGCCGTTTCGACAGATCCACCTCGACTTCCACACCTCCGAACACATTCCGGGCGTCGGCGCCGATTTCGATCCAGACGAGTTCGCCGCGACGCTGGCGGAGGCCCGCGTGCAGAGCGTGAACCTGTTCGCCAAGTGCCACCATGGATGGCTCTACCTCGACACCGACCTGCCTTGGAGACACCCGAACCTCAGGACGAACCTGCTGGTGGAGCAGGTCCGAGCGCTCCATCGGCGGGGAATCCGGTGCCCGGTGTACGTGTCGGTCGGGTGGGACGAGCTCCAGGCCAGGTTGCACCCGGACTGGGTCGAGCAGCACGAGGACGGTCGGCCAGAGGGTGCGCCACCGCTGGAACCAGGTTGGCGCAAGCTGGACTTCGCCTCCCCCTATCTGGACGTCGTGGAGCAGCAGGTGCGCGAGGTCTGGCGGGTGCTGGACGGCGAGTGCGACGGCTTTTGGTTTGACATCCTGTACGCCTCCGGCGTCAGCGGACCGCACTCTCTCCGGCTCTTCGAACGGCTTGGGTGGGATCCCGAGAGCCCCGAGGATCGGGACCGGATGCGGCGCAGACTGGTGGACGAGTGCTGCGAGAGGCTGTCCAACCTCGTGCGCTCGCTCTCGCCGGAGGTGCTCGTGTTCCACAACTCTGGGCACGTTGGGCCGTCTTTCCGCTCGCGGCTGAACACGGTCACTCACCTCGAGCTCGAGTCGCTGCCCACAGGAGGGTGGGGTTACGCGCACTTTCCGATCGTCGCCCGCTACGCCCGCACGCTCGGAAAGCCGTATCTGGGCATGACCGGGAAGTTCTCCGAATCCTGGGGCCACTTCAACAGCTACAAACCGGCGGCGGCTCTCGAGCTGGAGTGCGTGCAGAGCCTGGCCCTTGGTGGGGCCTGCTGCGTGGGAGACCAACTCCACCCTCGGGGCCGACTGGACCGGGAGACCTACCGCAGGATCGGCCGGGCGTTCGAAGCCGTCGAGGCGATCGAACCCTACGCCGAGGGATCGGAGAGGGTGGTCGAGGCGGCGGTCCTGCACGCGGAGCTCTGGGATTCGGGATCCCGGCTTCCGGACGCCAACGTGGGAGCCCTCCGGATGCTGACGGAGGGTTTGGTGCAGTTCGACTTCGTGGACGATCAAGATCCCCTCGAGGGATATCGCCTCGTGGTGCTGCCGGAGGGCAGCACGGTTCCCGAGCGGTTGGCCCAAGCCCTGCATCGGCATGTGGACAGAGGCGGCAGTGTGCTTCTCGCGGGGGAGGCCTGCACGGAGCTTTCAGCCCCCTGGCTGCCGGCGGAATGCCGAGGGCCGCTGGAGTACTCTCCGGACTACATCCAGTTGGAAGATGCCTTGGGTGCTTCGTCTCCGATCGTCGCGTATGACAGGGGCGTGCGGCTCGAGCCGAAGCAGGGGGCCGAGGTGCTCGCCTGGGCCGTGCGCCCCTACTTCAACCGAACGTGGCGGCACTTCTGCAGCCACGCGCACACGCCGCCGGAGGGGTCGCGCTATGCCCCCGCCGTCGTTCGGTTGGGAAACGTGGCGTGGCTGGCGCACCCGTTCTTCGGCATGTACGCGCGGCATCCGATGCCGGAGTATCGGGACATGGCGCTGCGGTGGATCGACCTCCTATGCCCGGGCCGCCTGGTCCGCCACGACGGGCCGAAGAGCATCCAGGCGCACCTCCGACGCCAGGGCTCCCGGTGGATCCTGCACGTGTTGCATGCGATCCCGGAGCGTCGAGGGACTTCCTTCGAAGTGGTGGAGGATCCTCTGCCGATCCATCGGGTTCGTTTCAGTGTGCGGGTGCCTGTCCAAAAGGTGCGGTGGATCGGCCGAGGCGAGGTCGTGGGCGGTCACGCGGACGACGAGGTGATCGAGTTCGAGGTCCGGGATGGGCTTGGGCACGGGCTGGCGGTGCTCGAGTAGCTTGGCGCGGTTCCGAACTTGGAGTACAATAAGAGTGTTGAGATAAGGCGGAACGGCGAATAGGCCGGCGGATCCTCGACGAAGGAGCTGCCGGCCTTGTTCTATGTGGGTCCGTCGAAGGTGCGGAGATAGGGAAAGATGCCGACGCTGGTGATCGTGGGCGCCCAATGGGGCGATGAAGCGAAGGGCAAGCTGGTGGACGTGCTGGGCTCCAAGGCCGACTTGGTGGTCCGGTACAGCGGCGGAAACAACGCCGGCCACACGGTGATCGTGGGTGGCCGGGAGTTCCGGTTCCACCTGATTCCGGCCGGCATCCTGCACCCCGGCGTGACGGCGGTGCTGGGCAGCGGCATGGTCGTCTGCCCGAAGGGCTTGCTCGAGGAGTACGAGCGCACTCGCGCCGCACAACCGGAGCTGGGTCGGCTCGCCGTGAGCAAGGCGGCGCACGTCGTGTTTCCGTACCATCGGACGCTCGACGCGCTGGAGGAGCAGGCCAAGGGTGAGAACAAGGTCGGCACCACATCGCGCGGCATCGGGCCGGCCTATCAGGACAAGGCCAGCCGCATCGGCATCCGCATGGGCGAGCTGGTCCATCCCTCGGTGTTCCGGGAGCGCTTGCGGGAGGTTCTGGCCTACAAGAACCGTCTGCTGCAGCTGCTCGGCGGAGAACCGATGGAGTTCGAGGCCCTTTACGAGGAGTATTCCGGCTACGCCGAGCGGATCCGGCCTTGGGTCGAGGAGACCGATGTGCTCATACAGGAGGCGGTGGCCTCGGGCAAGCGCGTCCTCTTCGAGGGGGCGCAGGGATCGATGCTGGATCTCGACTGCGGCACCTACCCGTTCGTGACCAGCAGCCACCCCGTGGCCGGAGGCGCCTGTCTCGGCACCGGCGTCGGCCCGCGGGCCATCGACGGCGTGATCGGGGTCTGCAAGGCGTACACCACGAGGGTCGGTTCGGGACCGTTCCCAACGGAGCTGCTGGACGAGACCGGGGAGTGGATCCGGACGCAGGGCCACGAGTACGGGACCACCACGGGCCGAGGAAGGCGGTGCGGGTGGCTCGATCTGGTGGTGCTGCGCCATTCCGCGAGGGTGAACTCGCTGTCGGGGCTGGTGGTGACGCGGCTGGACGTGCTCAGCGGCCTGGAGAGCGTTCCGGTGTGCACCGCGTACCGCCTGGAAGGTCGGGAGATCTGCTACGTTCCCTCGAACACGTTCGAGCTGGCGGAGGTGGAGCCCGTTTACCAGACGCTGCCGGGATGGAGCGAGAACCTGCGCGCCTGCCGAAAGTGGGAGGACCTGCCCGAGGCGGCTCGGTCCTATCTCGAGGAGATGGAGCGCTTCGTGGGCGTGCCCATCGCCGCCGTGAGCGTCGGTCCGGACCGGGAGGAGACGATCGTGCGGCGTCCGGAGCTCCTCTGGGGAAGCTAGCCGCGTTCCCCGAGCAGGCCGAGTTCACAGAGCCGCTCGCGCATCCTCTGGAGGGCGACGTCCAGGGAGTCGACGTGGAAAGCCTCCCAGCCCAAGGACCGCGCGGCCTGCACGTTGGCGGGCGAGTCGTCGAAGAAGACGAGCCGGCAACCGGGGAACTCCCGCTCCACGGCGCGGTAGGCGGCAGGGTCAGGCTTGCGGGCTCCGATCTCGTGCGAGCCGAAGCGCCGGTGCAGAGCCCGCACGGAGGCGTAGGGGCTTTCGGCGCCGAGCAACCGCCAGTGCAGCGCGTTCGTGTTGCTCAGGCACACACAGGAAAGACCCTTGTCTGAGAGTTCCTGAATCAGGTCCGCCGCGCCTGCGACCTCCTCACCCAGAATGCCCTGGTGGGCCCGCAGCGCACCCTGGCGGTCAAGCCCAAGGAACCCGGCCAGCGAGAGGAGGTACTCCTCGTCGCTCACAGCGCCGACCTCGTGGTCGTGGAATCCCGGGCAGGCGTCGAGGGGCACGCCTACGAAGCGCTCCGCGGCCTCCGGCAGGCCCGCCTGCCGCATGGCCGAACCCCAATCGAGGTTGACGCGCACCAGCACTCCTCCCAGGTCGAAGACGACGACCCGCCGATCCCCGCATTCCTTCCGAGTTGCCACTTGATCGAGACTCCGAGGATACCCGTGGGGCCTTGGAAGGCCTCTTCGGGGATTCCACGGAATGGACGGATGGCTTCGCCGCGTTGTCGCTCTGGCCACGCTGCAGCTCGTCGCTTGGGCGGGCGCCGCGCCTTGGCTGGCCGACGCCGATCGTCAGCTTGAGGCAGCTCGGCGAGAGGCCAGCGCGGGAAGGACGGCCGTGGCCGCCGCCTATCTCCAGACGATCGCCCCCGGTGAGCTGCGGGTGGCTTGGATCGGAGAATCAGGTACCGCAGACCGCCTGTTGCAGCAGACCGTCCATGACGCGGTGGACCGGTGGAACCGGTACCTCGCCGGGACTGTTCGCCTCTCTTGGACGGACGATCCCGCAACCGCGCACATCCTCGTCAGCTTCGTCGACCGATTGGAGGCGGGCGGCCGCTTCCTTGCGGGCCACTCGAGCTGGATGAGAACGGTGCGCCAGAGCACTAGTGCGCCCCAGGGAACGATCCGCGTGGAGATTCGTCTGGCCAGGCGTGGGCCGCGAGGCAGAGACCTCCGGCCCGACGAGCGGCTGCACGCGGCCCTGCACGAGCTGGGACACGCTCTGGGTCTAGCTGATTCCGCCGATCCGACCTCGGTGATGTCCCCGTTGGGTCTCGGACCCTCTCCGTCGGTCCCTTCCGAGGACGACGCACGGTCCGTGTGGAGCCTGCACAGCGCCGCCCGGCGGGTGCTCGCCCCATGAGTTCCCCGGCTCGATGGGGGCGGCAGGTATAACCCTCGCATGCCCCTCTTGGACGCCCTCGCGGAGGGACGTCTCGTCGGCGACGGCGCCAACGGCACGTGGCTCTCCCGGCTCGGGTTTCGAGAACAGCCGTGCGACCTAGCCAACCTTCGGGCGCCGGAGCTCGTTTCCCAGACGCATCGCGCCTACCTCGAGGCCGGAGCCGACGTGATCGAGACGAACACGTTCGGCGCGAACCCGTTCCGTCTGGCGGGCCACCCCGAGGACTATCGGGACATCTGCCGCGCAGGGGCGCGTCTGGCGGTTGAGGCGGCGCGAGGCCGCTTTGTTCTCGGATCCATCGGGCCAGCAGGCAAGCCGATCGAGCCGAACGGCGCGATCTCCTGCGACGAGTACGCCGAGTGCGTGCGCGAGCAGACCGCCGCGCTCGCTGAGGAAGGGGTGCACGGCATCCTCCTGGAGACGTTCCTGGACCTTGAGGAGCTGGAGGTGGCGATCCAGGCGGTTCGCGCGGTGTGCGACTTGCCCATCGTGGCGCTGAAAGGGTTCCTCGAGGATGGGGAGACGCTGTCCGAGGGTTTGCCGGTGCGCGTGGCGGCCGAGCTGGAGCGCATGGGGGTGGCGTCCGTCGGCGCCAACTGCATCGTCGGGCCGCAGAGGATGCTCGACCTGGTTCGGATGCTCTCCGAGGGTACGAGCCTCCCGGTGACCGCCTATCCGACGCCGGGTCTGCCGCAGCTCGTTCGCGGTGTGGTGTCGTACGACGCGACACCGGACTACTTCGCCCGGGCCGCGTACCGCCTGCTGGAGGAGGGGGCGCATCTGGTGGGAGGATGCTGCGGCACAACGCCGGACCACATTCGGGAGCTCCGACAGCTTTTGCAGAGCCGTCCCCTGAGGTCGCACCGTCACGGCGGGGTCGCGCTCCGCAGCCGTTCCGCTTCGGAGCTGCCGCAGGCCCAGCCCAGCGAGCTGAGCGAGAAGCTGGGCCGCAAGTTCGTCGTCGCCGTCGAGCTGGACCTGCCGCGCGGCCTGAACCTGGACCGTCTGCTGGAGGGCGCCCGGCGGCTGAAGATCGCGGGCGTGGACGTGGTCAACATCTCCGACGGCGCCCGGGCGAGGCTCCGGATGACCCCCTCGGCAGCCTGCGCGACGATCCAAAGCCGGGTAGGCATCGAGGCGATGATGCACTTCAGCTGCCGGGACCGCAACCTGCTGGCGATCCAGGCCGACATCCTGGGGGCGCACGCTCTGGGCATCCGCAACGTGCTGGCGATCACCGGAGACCCGGCCAACATCGGCGACTACCCGAGCGCCACCAGCGTGTTCGACGTGGACTCGATCGGCATGGTGCGCATCCTGCGACGGTTCAACGACGGCATTGACCTCGCGGGGAACTCCGTCGGTGTGCGGTGCGCGTTCACGATCGGCGTCGCGTTCAACCCGCTGCCGATCGACCGCGATCTGGAGTGGGACCGCCTGCGCCGCAAGGCGGACGCCGGGGCGAACGTGGTGTACACCCAGCCGGTGTTCGACGAGAGAGCCATCGGGGAGGCGCTCGAGGCCTGCCGCGCGGTCGGTCTGCCTTGTCTGATCGGCGTTCTCCCCCTGCGGAGCCACCGTCACTGCGAGTTCATGCACAACGAGGTTCCGGGAATCGAGATTCCGGAGCGGCTTCGTCGTCGGATGGCCGAAGCGGCGAGCGACGAGGACGCCCAGAAGATCGGCCAGGAGGAGGCGATCACGCTGGTGGAGCGCATCCGGGATGAGGCGCAGGGGTTGTATCTGATGCCTCCGTTCGGCAACGCCGCGGCGGCGGTGCCCCTTGTGGAGGTCGCTCGGGGCCGTGGATGATGTGCGGCTCAGCCGACGCGCCTTCCTGAAGGGAGCGGCTCTCGGGCTGTTGGGGGGCGCGGCCACGGTCGGTTTCGGCCGCCAGGGAGCAGGGGATCTTCAGGTGGAACGTCTCACCCTCCGCCTGCCCGACTGGCCTGTTCCGGGCTTCAGGATAGTCCTTTTGGCCGACTTCCACGCGGTGGACGAGGCGCGGGTCGAGCGGGCGCAGAGCGCCGTTCGCTTGGCCCTCGATGAGCGGCCCGACCTGCTGGCGATCGCAGGAGACTTCACTTCGAGGGGAACGCCCTGGGCGCTGGAGCTGGTGCGCCGCAGCTTGGAGGGTCTGAACCCGGAGGTGCCTTGCGTGGCGGTGCTCGGCAACCACGACTACGCTTCCGAGGATCCCGAGGGGGTCGCCGAGGCGGTGGCTTCGAGCGGGGCGAGGCTCCTGCGCAACGAGATTCTCGAGGTCGGGCCGGTCGCGGTGGCGGGCATCGACGACATGCTGTTCGGCACCGGCAGCTGGTCTTGCGCCGCGGCCTACAACGGGCGACTGCCTTTGCTGGCGTTGGTGCACGAGCCGGACGCGGTTGCTGGGGCGCCCACCAACGTGGCCCTGCAACTGAGCGGTCACAGCCACGGGGGACAGATCTGCCTGCCGCTGGGGCAGCCGCTGCATCTGCCTTATGGCGCGCGCCGCTACTGGCGGGGTTTCTACGCTCGGCGGAACACGCCGGTGTACGTCACGAGGGGCGTTGGAACGACGGGCCTCGATTTGCGGCTGTGGTGTCCGCCCGAGGTCTCGGTCCTGACGCTGGAACGAACATGAAGCGGGCGGGATCGAGATCGATCCCGCCTGCGGTTGGGCGCAGGCCCTTCTCAGTGGCCCCGCGCGCCGATGCTCTGTTGCTCCTCGGCCGAGAAGCCCTTTTGCTTCAAGGTTTCGTCCAAGGTCGCTGGCTTCATCGGGGTGCCTTCCTGATCCGGGTGCCTGCCGCACCCAACGAGCAAGACGGCCAGCGCCACGAAGGCCCACGCTAGTCGCTCGACCACGTCTTCCCCCAGAATAGGAAGAGGTTGCGCTGCTCCATCAGTGCGCAGTACTCCGCCACGTTCGCGGCCTCGGTCTTCGAGGAGTCGAGCCGGCTGTACCCGATGAACTTCTCGCGACCGAACTTGGCCGCATGTCCGTCGGCGAAGGCGCCCACCATCTTCGCGTTGGGATAGTCCCTGCGGGAGTCCCAAACCAGCTGGTCCCAGCTCCATACGGTGGCGTACTCGTCGATATAGGGCCACGAGGCGTTCCGGGCAAAGAACCTCATCCATGAGTAGTTGAGGTTGGCGTACCGGGTTGGCGCGATCGCAAGGCGCTCCGCCGGGCTCTCGATGGCGGTCAGGCTGCGAACGCCGTTCGCTTGGCCCCAGTTGATCGACTGACAGCTGCCGCCCCAGCTGCGCGAATATCCGTCCGTGTTCAGGCTGAACGTGGTCACCCACTGCCACTTGTAGACGTAACCAGGATAGAACGGGTCGGCAAAGTCGTCCCCGCCGGGATCCTTCTTCAGCGGATCGAAGAAGATCTGTCGGTTCTTGACGTAAGGGAACACGTCGCCGACCCACGTGTCCGTGTGCTGGTAGCTGGTCCCGTACTCGAACACCGCCATGTCGTCGTAGTCGGTGGAGTACATGGGCAGAGCGAGCGCCAGCTGCTTGATCTGGCTGGTTGCGGTGGCCACCTTGGCGGACGCCTTGGCCTGGGCGAACACCGGGAAGAGGATGGCCGCCAGGATCGCGATGATGGCGATCACGACGAGGAGTTCGATCAATGTGAATGCGCGGAAACGCATGCTGCACCTCCAGCCGCAGATTGCCATCCAGAGGTGAAAGCGCCGTTAAGGGCGCTTGAAGCCTTCGTTAAGTTTGGCGAGCGCCGCGCCGAAGTCCGCCACCAGGTAGTTCTTCCCCTCGCTGTTCATCACCGCGAGCAGGCCGTGGGGAAAGCCAGGCAGCGGCTTGGAGGTGCAGTCGAGGCCGTCGGTGTCGTCGGCTCCCAGGCGCAGCCGTGCCAGCAGCGCGTGCGGGCTACGGCGATCGTAGACCAAGACCTCGCTCCCGCCCTTGATCTGGTTGCTGGAGAGCAGGAAGCCCCGGCCGCCGGGCAAGGAGTACACGGCCAGACCCTCTCGGTCTCCCTGATAGAACCGATGACCGAACTCGGCGAGCTGCTCGCCGAAGCGGGGATGCTCTGGATCGGCGAAGATCTTGCGCACCGAGTGCCCTTCGTCGGCATAGTAGACGTGGCCGAGCTCGTCGTCCACGGCGATTGCCTCGATCTCTCCCTCGCCCGAGAAGCTGCCGACCCTGGCGACCGGGCGGCAGTCCACTTTCGGCCCGTTGGGCACGAGGCGGTACACCCCGAGGTAACCCTCGGTAGGCCCCTCCTTCGGAGAGACGAACGCAAAGATGGCCCCGTCGGATGGGCGCCGGTAGAGGCCGATGCCCATGGGTGCGCCGCGCTCTCCCTGCTCCCCCTCGAAGACTCCGGTGTTGCCGCTCACGTCGCGCAGGCTCAGGGTCCGCGGGTCGATCGCGTACACGCGCAGCCTTCGCTGGAGGCGCTCGGTGGCCACGGCGATGTCCACCGTGCGTCCCTGCAGCCGGAGGCCGAACTCCACGTCCACGTTGTTCGGTCGGTCGACCCCCAGCAGCCTCTGCCGGATGCGTCCAGAAAGGTCGTAGACGTAGATTCCGCCGGTCGGCGCCGCGGTCTTGTCGTTGCCGATCAGCAGGCTGCGCTCCGGCCGCGTGGGATGCACCCAAATCGCGATATCGTCGGCGTCCTCCTTCACCGGCTCCAGCCGGGTGCGGACCGGGAGGTCGAGAGAAGGGGCCTGCATCAGGGTCAGCGCGCAAACGAGCGGGGTCAGCATGGATGGTGGTTTCCTGTGATGGTTCGGACGTGCG
>FWPV01001069.1_pt1 | contig 72294 bp, 69 predicted proteins | sample 2228371 | NCBI WGS metagenome assembly FWPV01 (sample SAMEA103939776, study PRJEB20133) | metagenome
TGAAGAAGGTTCCTTGGTTTCTATTCCGCCGGCGTCCGCGGCGACTGGGTGATCTCCCGGGTGATCTCGGCGGCCTTCTGCGGGCTCAGATGGCCCCAGACGGCCCCTGCTTTCTTGCTCTTCATGTTCATGATGATGCCGGCCGCCGTCTTCCGGTCCAGCTTCTCCAGCATGGGGCCCGCCTGCGCCGGCGGCGTGGCTTCGTAAACGCTCGCCAGATCCTTGTATCGCTTGTCCTCGAACGCTTTCGAGTGCTCCAGAAGACCCGTCAGTTTCTCCTCGAGTCCCCTCAGCCTCTCGATCTTGAGCGACACTTCCTGTTTGAGGCTCTGCAGCCTTTTTTCCTCCTCCTGCAGCGCCGCCTCCCGGACCGCCAGTTGGCGCTCCCTTTCCTGGAGGGAGGAAAGCAGCTTCCGCTCCCTGGCCAGCGGGTCCGCGCCCGCGTCTTTTGCGTCGGCGCCGGCCGAAGCAGCCGCGGCGGATCCGGCCATCGCCCGGCCGGCATCCAGAAACGCGGCGTCGCCGACCGCCGCGGGATGGAAGACCCCCGCCAGGGCGAGGATCTTCAGGACGACGAATCCCACCAGGAGGATCTCAAGGCCGACGATCCACTTCTTCCCGTGACCTTTTTTGCCCATGACCGATGACCCCGATCTCGTCCAGTTCCTTGAATTCCCTCAAACCCCGTTCAGACCGGTAAGCCTGAAATTTCTTTTCCCGGAGGGTCTCCATGACCTTTCTTTTCTTCATCGCCTCCACGAGGGCCCTTCGCTTCTGCTCGACCTCCGCCGAGCAGCGGCGGACGACGGCGTCCTGCTCCTGCTGCCTCCGCTTCAGCTCGTGAAGGTAGGATACGAAGGTGGAAATATCGCCGGCGCTCAAATCCCCGCGCTGCCTCTCGAGAAACTGCAGCATCACGGTCCCCCGCCGGCGGCCGATCCCCTCCAGAACCTCTTTCTCCCGTTCCAGATCCCGGACCTTCTCGGAGAACTCCAACACCGCCTTCTCCTCGATCATGGCGCGGTACCGCAACAGGGTTTCCAGATTGAACCGGAACATGGCCGTCCCTCAGCTAAGTCGCCCGCTTTTCCGGAAAGGTTTCCCACCCGGGCGTTTCTCCCGTCGAACGCGGCTCCCTGGGGAGCTTCCGGGCCTCCTCCTCGTCGAACAGCGAAAAGAGCGCACGCCGGCTTTCTTCGAAATCCACTTTCTCGCTGATATCCTGCCGGAGAAATTGATGGACCCGGTCGATCATCCGGATGGCGTGGTCGATCTCGGGGTTGCTCCCCTCCACATAGGCGCCGATATGGATGAGATCCTCCGCCTTCTTGTACGTCGCCACGACGTTGATGACCTCGTTGGCCTTCCTGCGGTGCTCCTCGTCGACGATGTCGATCATGACACGGCTCACGCTGTCCAGGATGTCCACGGCCGGATAATGGTTTTTCGAGGCGAGCGCCCGCGACAGCGACAGGTGCCCGTCGAGGATGGACCGGGCTGCATCCGCGATGGGCTCGTTGAAGTCATCCCCTTCGACCAGGACATTGTAGAGACCCGTGATGCTGCCCTTTCCTTCCAGGGCCCCGACGCGTTCCAGGAGTTTCGGCATCAGGCTGAACACGGATGGGGTGTAGCCTTTCGTCGCCGGTGGTTCCCCCACGGAGAGCCCCACCTCCCTCTGGGCCATGGCGAATCTCGTCAGGGAGTCGACCATCAGCAGGACGTCCTTCCCCTGGTCCCTGAAATACTCCGCGATGGCCGTCGCCATGTAGGCGGCCCGCATCCGGATGAGAGGGTGCCGGTCGGAGGTGGCCACAACAACCACGGAACGGGCCAGCCCCTCCCGGCTCAAATTCTTCTCGATGAACTCCCGGACCTCGCGCCCCCGTTCCCCGATGAGGGCGATGACGTTCACGTCGGCCCGGGTGTATCGCGCGATCATGCCGAGCAGGATGCTCTTCCCGACGCCGGAACCCGAGAAGATCCCCATCTTCTGCCCTTTGCCGCAGGAGAGAATGGCGTTGACGGACCGGATGCCGAGGTCCATGACCTCCGAGATGCGACCCCTCTTGAGGGGGTTGATCGGCTCCGCGTAAAGAGGGTATTCATCCTCCCAGTCGATGCACCCCTTGTCGTCGATGGGGTTGCCGATCCCGTCGAGGACCCGGCCGAGGAGATCGGGGCCGACACGCACCACAGCCCGCTTCCCCAGCGAGATGATCCGGCATCCCGGGCCGATCCCCTTCATGTCATCCAGGGGCATGAGCAGCACATGGCCCTTCCGGAAACCCACGACCTCGGCCCTCAGGGGCTTGTCTTCTCCTCCGTTGGCATGGATGTGACACATCTCCCCGACGAACGTGGCCGGCCCGCGGCCCTCGACCATCAACCCGATGACCTCGGTCACCTTTCCGTTCACCCGGATGGGGTCGACACGGCCCAGGATCCTGTAATAGCGCGTGAAGTCGAATTCCCCCGGATAGGTTTTGGCGATTCCCTGGCGGTTCTTCATGGCCGGTCTACATTCCCTCGTCGTCGGGGTCCCCCTGCACAAAGGCCTTGCCGATTTCGCTCAGTTGCTCCTCGAGCCGGGCGTCCACCTCCCCGAAGGCCGTCTCAATGAGCGTCCCTCCCCTCTTGATTCCCTCGTCCCGGACGAAGACGGCGCTCCTCAGGCCCTCGACCTCCTTCAGGGCGTCGGCGTTGACGTTCAGGAGGTAGTCGTAATCCTTCGGGTTCACGTGAATGCGGATCCCGTCCCGGTCGGTGAGGTGCCGGACGGCCGCCTTGAGCACGCCGGCGATCACATCGGGATTCGTCCGGACCTCCCGGTGAAGGACCTTGGAGGCGATGGAGAAGGCGAGATCCAGGATCCTCGTCTCCATCCTCTCGAAGGTGTCCCGACGGATGTGCTCCAGTTCCAGGATCAGGGAAACGGCGGCCTGGACCGCCTCGGAGAGTTCCCGTCTCTCCTTCGCCCGTCCGTCGGCGAACCCTTTTGCGTAGGCGTCGGATTGAAGGGCCTTGATCTTTTTTTCCGTCTCGGCCCGATTTTCTTCCTGCCGGGTTTTGTCCCTGTGCACCAGGCCCGGCAAGGTCTGCTCGCGTGGAAAATCGCTCCGGATGAACTGGGGCGCCCCGACGTCCGCCGGCTTCAGCACCCGGATCCCGAGTTCGATGTTCTTCGATTTGATCACCCGCTTAGACAAACTGGTCCTCGTCCCTGCGCACGATGAGGATTCGACCTTCCGTTTCGAGCCTCTTCGCGATCTCGAGGATCACCCGCTGGCTTCTCTCGACGTCGGAGAGCCGCGTCGGAGGCATCATCTCGATCTCCTCCCGGATCATGTCGGCGCCTCGCTTGGACATGTTCCGGTACACCTTCGCCCGCGCCTCTTCATCGACGACCTTCAGCGCCCGGGCGAGATCCTCGCTGCTCAACTCCTTGAGGAGCTCCTGCATCCCCCGGTCGTCGATCTGCAGGAGATCGTCAAAGGTGAACATCATGCTGCGGATCTCGGCAGCCAGATCCGGATCGGTGCCCTCGATGGAGTTGATGATGGCGTGTTCACTGTCCCGTTTCATATTCTTCAGGATCTCCGCCATGCGGCGGACCCCGCCCACCTCCCTTTGCCCCGATGAACCGGCGATGATTTCCGTTTCGAGCGTCTTTGCGACTTCTTCGATCACGTCCCGCGGGACGCTCTTCAGACTGGCCATGCGCCGCACCACATCGATCTGGGTTTCGGGCGGGAGCTGATCGAGCACGTCGGCGGCCCGATCGGGTCTCAACTGCGCCAGGATGAGCGCAACGGTCTGCGGGTGTTCCGACCGGGCGAAATCCGCAAGCTGCTTGGGGTCCAGGTCACGGAGCTTTTCAAAGGCGGGGATGTCATCGAGCGGGTCGTCACCGGTCTTCAGCTCGCTCAGTACGCTGCCCGCGTTTTCCGGGCCCAGGGCCTTCATGACGATGTTCCTCGCCTGGTTGACGCCGACGGAGAGAACGCCGCCCTTCTCCTTCACCAGGTCGCAGAACTCCCTCGCCACGAGCTGGGCGTCCCGGGCGGAGATGCTCGTGATCCGGTTCATGCACTTGCCGATGCGGCGGACCTCCGCCTTCTTCAGGTTCTTCATCACCTGAGCGGCGACCTCCTCTTCCAGCAGGAGGAGCAGGATGGCGGCCTTTTCTTCGTTGGTCATGACAAAATAGGCTTCAGGCTTAAGGCATTGGGCATCCGGATGGAGCTTTCCATTTTTATCTTACTTCAGAGATCGAATCCCTTTTTTCTGAGGCTCGAGGCGTTCGGTAAAATTTGTTTTTTGACCTGGCGCCTTTCTTATTTGATCCACTCCCTCAACAGCTCGGCGAACTTCCGTGCGTCGGCTCCGGCCATCTGCCGGACCACGTCGGTCTCCGTGAGGCTCTTCTGCTCACCCGGCCCGAGGGAAGCGGGCGAAGGCCGGCCCCCCAGTTCCCCCGCTGCGCCCGTCGGGTAGGCGTGGACCGAAACTTCCTGCTCCCGGCCCTTGGCGGCCAGCATCTTGACCATCGGCCGGGCGACGAGGAGGACCATCAGCAGGATCACCGCGGCCAGGAGGATCTGCCGGAGGAGGGGCATGAAGACGACGAACGGGTCGAACCAGGACTTTTCGGTGAACCCCGCCGTGTCCGCATCGACCTTCTTGAAGGGGACGTTCGTGACGACCACCTGGTCGCCCCTTTTCACATCGAAACCGGAGGCCTTCTTGACGAGGTCTTCCAGGGCGGCCATCTCCTTCTCGGACCGCGCCTGATACTCCTCCACGCCCTTGTCGTTCTTGATGTAGATGCCGTCGACCAGCACGGCGATGGAGAGCTTCTTGATGTCCCCCACGGGCATCACCGTCTTGTTCACGGTTTTGCTGATCTCGTAGTTGACGGTCTCGTCGGATTTCTCGCGGCTCGACTGGCTCCGCGCGGCGGCGGCGCCCGGTTTGGTCGGGGGGAGAACGGTGCTCTCGCCGCCGAAGGACGGCGCCGTCGCCTTCTCGGTGGCGCGCTGCATGCTGCGGACGACGGGCTCTTCGGAGTCGAAGATCTCCTCGGTTTTTTCCATGACCCGGAAGTCGAGGTCTGCGTTGATCCTGGCCACGGCCTTCCCTTCCCCGACGACTTTCTCGAGCATGGTCTGGATCCGCGCGGCGAGATCCTTTTCGATGTTCCGCTTGTAGTCGATCTGCGCATGGGTCATCTTCGACAGGTCGGAGGAGTCCGTCACCTTCGACAGGACCTTGCCGCTTCCGTCGACGATCATGACGTCCTGGGGATTCAGCCCCTCGATGCTGCTGGCCACGAGGTGGGCGATGCCGTGGATCTGCGGCTCCTGCAGCGTCCTGCCCGGCTTGAGCTTGAGGATGACCGAGGCGGTGGGTTTTCTCTGATCCTCGGCGAAGAGGGATTTCTTCGGGATGGCGATGTGAACACGGCTCGACTGGATTTCCTCGAGGCTGTTGATGGTCCTCGAGAGTTCGCCCTGGAGGGCCCGCTGGTAGTTGAGCTGCTGGACGAATTCCGTCACCCCCAGGTTCTTGGCGTCGAAGATCTCGAACCCGACGCCGCCGCCCTTCGGGAGCCCCGAGGCGGCCAGGTCGAGCCGCACCTCGGGCACCTTCTCGGCGGGAACCGAGATGGTGTCCCCGGCGGGGGAGAGCTTGTAGGGGATCTTCTTCTCACTGAGCTTCGCGACGATCGCCCCCGCGTCCTCGCTGGTCAGGTTGGAGAAAAGCACGCGGTACTCCGCCTGGCCGGTCAGGTAAACCGCAAGCCCGATGGAAACGAGCGTCAGCGCGGCGGCGGCCAGGATCGTGAGTTTTCGGGCGGGCGGAAGCGACGCAAATCCCTTCGTGATCTGCGACAGCGATCGTGCCAGGGGGTTCATAGGCGGTTTTCGTCCTTCTTCACCAAACCTGCGTTCCTATCCTTCTCCGGACCGGAGGACCCGAACGCGGCGGCCGTTCCTCCCGTCCGCCTTCCCTCAGACCTGCATCCTCATGATCTCCTGGTAGGCCTCGAGGATTTTGTTCCGGACCTGCATCATGGCCCGGAAGGAGATGTCGGCTTTCTCCAGCGCGATCATGGCTTCGTGGAGACTCCCGGTCTTGCCGACTTCAAGGTTCCGGATCGCCTGGTCGGCCTCCATCTGGAGGCGGTTGACATCCCGGATCGCATCCGTGAGAGCCTTCCCGAAGGTTTCCTTGGAAGCCGGCGGGTCACCGGCGGGTTTCCGGACCGTCGATGCGGGGGCGATCCACTCGCCCCGAACGGCTGTGGTCTTCACGGTTCATCACCTCCCTGGGGGTTCCTGTCCGATTCGATTCATGGCGGCTGCGACCCCGCGATCTACTTGCCGATGTCCAGGGTCTTGAGGGCCATGTTCTTCGTGGCGTCAAAAGCCGTGACGGAGGCTTCGTAGGCGCGGTTGGCCGTGATCATGTCCGCCATCTCGGAAACGACGTTGACGTTCGGGTAGGCCACGAAACCCTGCTCGTTGGCGTGGGGGTGATTCGGCTCGTAGACCTGCCTCAGGCCGTCCGGGTCTTCCACGATCGCCTCCACCTGGACCTTCTTCAGGGCATCCCGGAGCTTGGACTCAAAGCCGTCGCCGAGGGCCTCGCTCGTCAGGACGATCACCTTGCGCCGGTAGGGGCCTCCCTCGGGGGTCTTCGTGGTGTTGACGTTGGCCAGGTTGGACACCACGACGTCCATCTTGGCCCTCTGGGCCTCCAGGCCCGATCCGCAGATCTTGAACGAGGTGAGAAAATCCATTATTTGGCCTCCCGGATGACGCTGTTGAGACTCTTGAACTTTCGGACGAGGAGTTCCACCGCGGTGTTGTACATGAGATGATTCTCCGCCAGATTCACCATTTCCTTGTCGAGAGACACCTTCCGCCCCGTCGTGACGACGCTGAAGTCCTGGCCCGGAGCGGCGGCGGGAAGATGCCTTTCGTCGGTCCGCTTCAACGCCACCCCGGCGGACACGGCCGCCCGGAGCGCCTTTTCGAAATCGAGATCCCTTGGTTCGTAATCGGGCGTGTCGATATTGGCGATGTTGGAGGTGAGAACTTTGTGCCTCCTGGCATGCAATGCGAGCATGTCCGAGAGGAGATCGACGGTTTTTCCGAAAAGGGCCTTCATCGCGTGTGTCCCACCGGGAGTCTCCCGGTAAAATGCCTGTCCTAACGTAGGGTTGAGAACATGTCTTCTGTCCGCTGGGGCGGCTGGGCGTCGAGGACATTTCAGCGGCGCGATCCGCCCTCCTGACATGTTGCAAGGCATGTGCCAATAAAAATGGTGTCCCGGGGAAGGGATCAGGACGGGGGGGAGTCGCCCTCGGCGACATCGAGTTTGTACTCGTTGAGCTTGTTCCGCATGGTCCGAACGGAGATGCCCAGGAGCTGCGAGGCCCTTGTCTTGTTGCCGTTCACTTTCTTGAGGGTGTCGAAGATGAGGGTTTTTTCCATCTCCCTGAGCGTCGGGGCTCCGCCGGGTCGGCATGCCCCGGGCAAGGCCGCCGGGGTCTCCATCGACATCGGATCCCCTTCGGCCTCCTCCATGAAAAGGTGAACGGGCAGGACCCGATCGCCCCGGCAGACCAAGACGGCCCTCTCGATGACGTTTTCCAGTTCACGGACATTGCCGGGCCAGGGGTGCCTTTCGAGGGCGGCCCTGCTCTCCTCGGTGAATCGCGGTGCGGGTCTGCCGCTCCTGCCGCTGAACTTGCCGAGGAAATGCTCCGCCAGATAGAGGATGTCCCCCCTGCGGTCGCGAAGCGGCGGGATTCTGACGGGGATCACGTTGAGGCGATAGTAGAGGTCTTCCCGGAAAGTCTTGTCGGCGATCCGTTTCTTCAGATCGGCGTTGGTGGTGGCGATGATTCTCACATCGACGGACACGGGAGCCCTCCCGCCGAGGCGGTCGATCTCCGATTCCTGGATCGCACGAAGCAGCTTGGCCTGGAGCTGCAGATCCATTTCGCTGATCTCATCGAGGAGAAGCGTACCCCCGTCGGCCAGCTCGAATTTCCCCACGCGCCTCTGCGCGGCGCCCGTGAAGGCCCCTTTCTCGTAACCGAACATCTCGCTCTCGAGCAGGTTGGCCGGGATGGCGGCACAGTTGACCGCCACGAAGGGCCGGTTGCGCCGCGGGCTCATGCGGTGAATGAATCGTGCGATCAGTTCCTTGCCGGTGCCGCTTTCGCCCTGGATGAGAACGCTGGAGCGGCTCTTGGCGACGCTCTTCAACAGCTCCAGGATGGATTGCATCTTCGCATCCCGGGTGAGGATCTCCCGGTCGCCGGGGTCGTGCGCCGGCGCCTCGGCGTCTTCAGGGACACGGGCGTCGAGGACGTTCTGCACGACCCGTTCCAGGTCCTCCAGTGAAAAAGGCTTCATGACGAAGTCCGCGGCCCCCTCCTTCATGGCCTCGACGGCGGTGTTGACGGTCCCGTAAGCCGTGATGACGATGACCGGCGTTTCGGGTGAGGCGGCCTTGACGCTTTTCAGGACATCGATGCCGTTCATCTTGGGCATGCGGATGTCGGTGATCACCATCTCGAAGCCGCCCTTGCGGAACTTCTTCACGGCGTCCATCCCGTCGTTCGCCGTCTCCACGGCGTGACCGCAGCTCATGAGGGATTCCGAGAGGGCCATCCGCATGGAGGGGTCGTCATCGACGACCAGAATGGGTTTTCTCTGCATGGCGGCCTTTCAACCTTTCATCTTTGCCTGCGGCTTCCGTTGCCCGGCGCGGACCCGCCCGGACGGAAGGACCCGGATCCGGGGGACTGCGAGCGGGAGCAGGATGCGGAAGAGCGTCCCCCCGCCTTCCCGGCTTTCCACATCGATGGCCCCCCCGTGCAGATCGACGATGCTGTGGACGATGGCAAGCCCCAGGCCCGATCCCTTCTCCTTCGTGCTGAAGAAGGGATCGAAGATCTTGGCGAGGTGCTCGGCGGGGATTCCGACGCCCGTATCGGAAAACCGGACCTCCATGAGAGGGGCGCCCACGGGATGAAAGTCTCCGGCGCCGATCCGTCTCGTCTCGATCTCGAGCACGCCCCCGCAGGGCATGGCCTGGAAGGCGTTGAGAATGATGTTCAGAAAAACCTGCTTCAACATCTCCGCATCGCCCCGGACACGTGCGCCGCCCCGGGCGTACTTCGCGCTCAGGGAAACGCCCTCGTGGGCGATGATCTCCTCGCAGAAGGAGATGACCTCCTCGAGGATCCCGTGCAGATCCACTTCATGCATCAGGGGCTCCCTTTTTCTGGTGAAGAGAAGGAGGTTGGAGATTTTGTTGTCCACGTTCCGGACGGCCGCGATGATCTGGGAGACCCGTTCGAGACTCCTGCGGTCCCGGAGATCCTTCATCAGGAGGGAGGCGAAGAGCTCGATCGAGCCCAGGGGGTTTCGGATCTCGTGGGCGACGTTCGCCGCCAGCTCTTCCATCGCGGCGAGCTTCTCGGCGCGCTTGGCCATCTCCTCGAGCTTTTCCACGGCCGTGACGTCCCTCAGGATGTAGACGGCTCCCATGACTTCCCCTTTCGCCGTCTTGACCGCGGATTCCAGGACCTCGATCGTCCTGCCCCGCACCCGTATTTTCCGCCCCGGCGCGCCGATGGCGGCCTTCCGGCGTTGCGGTCCCCCCCGCCCGGACCCGGACGACACCCCCTGGAGAAGAACATCGACGGGTTTCCCCGCCATCCGGCTCAAAGTGACGCCGTAAAACCCTTCGGCAGAGGGGTTCATCAAGGTGATCTTCCCTTCGCGGTCGGTGACGAGGACACCTGTCGTCAGGCTCTCAAGGATGCTCTGCAGGTGATTCTTGACCCGCTCATTCTCCTCGACGGCCCTTTCGAGCCGGAGGTTCTTGTCCTCGAGCTCCCGGTTGATGCCTTCGAACTTGAGCTCCAGACTGGCGAAGGCCTCCCGGAGCTTCCGGGTCACCTGGTTGAAATCGTCGAAGGACCGCTTCAGCGTCGTGACCTGATCCAATCGTGCATCCCCGGTGGAGGGTCTACGGCCGGCGTGCATCGTCCCTGTACCTCCCGTCCCACCGGTGATTCTGGATCGAATAATCGGCGAGGCCGGCCCAGAAGGTCTCTCCGCCCTTGAGCTTCAATTCGGAAAAGACCCGGTTCGCCGAGGGCTCGTCGTTCAACGCCAGGTGCCCCCGTCCCATCTGGTAGAGGGTCCACAGGCTCTGCTTTCCCTCGGGGTCGATCTCGAGTGACTTGCGGTACGCCGAGAGGGCCTGGGCGTACCTCCCCGTCCCCATCAGGCAGTCCCCCAATCCCGCGTAGGATTCCGAGGCCACCTCGACGGGGTATCGCCCGGGGTCCCCGTGATAGTACTTGACGGCCGTTTGATAGGCCCCGACGGCGGCGTCGCAGGCCTTGGCATCCTTCAGGGCACGGCCGTAGTTCCGGTAGAAGACCGCAGGATCTTCCGGCACCTGCCCGGATTTCGCCACCTCTTCATACGCCTGGAGGGCCTTCTCCGTGGGACCTCTGCGGAGGGAGATGTCCGCCAGGAGCCTCTTCGCCCTCAGGCGATCCCTCGGTTCCAATCCGGCGAACTCCCTCTGCACCGCATGGATCGCCTTTTCGGCTTCGCCGTACCGGCCCTGGCGGTCGTGGATCTCCGCCAGGGAAATCAGGATGCTCGCCTGCAGTTTCTTTTCCGATCGTTTCATCAGGTCGTTGAAGAACGACACGGCCGGGTCGTAGAGCCCGACCCTCTTGAGACTCTCGGCCATCTTGAATCCCGTTCCGGCATCATAACCCTTCGGGATGCCGTCGGCGTAGACGCGGAAGTAGAGGTCCGAAACGGCCAGGTAGTCCCCCTGGACGTAGTAGCGGTCCACCAGGATCTCGGCGTTCTTCCTGAGGTTCTCCACCGTCGCCGGCCTGAACTTGCCCCTCGGGAACCGCTGCATGATGGCGTCGAAGGTGTCGAAGGCTTCCCGGTGCCGGCCCTGCTGGGCCAGGGCGTAGCCCTTCTGAAAGAGCAGCGCCTCCTCCACGTCGGGCTGCGGCGATTTGCCGAGCAGCTCGTCATAGGTGCTGACGGGATCCCTCACATTCTCCGCGCCCAGCATGGCCGCCGGGAACTTGAGATCCGGCTTCCGTACGGCGATGTTGGCCATGACCATGGCGCATTCCTCGGCTTCCCTGCTTCCCGGGTACTTCTCGATGATCATGCTGTAGACCTTGAGCGCCGCGGGGTGCTGCTCCATCTCCGTCAGGCAGCGCCCGATCATGAAAAAGGTTTCTTTCCGGAAGGGCCCGTCGGGGTGGAGGTTGACGTAGCGAAAAAAGGTGTCCGCGGCATCACGGAACAGATGGTTTCGAAAGAAATGCATCCCCAGGTTGATCAGGACGTCCCCCGGCAGGTCGCTTCGGTCGGGGAAACGCCGGAGGCCGTCCCGGTACCAGATCTCGGCCTGGTCCATGTCCTTGATCTGGCTGTAACAGTCGGCGATCCAGAAATAGGAGTGCTTGGCGTACTCCCCATGGGGGTTCTTCTGCAGGTATTCCTTGAAACGCTCGATGGCCTGGGGATACTTGCCGAGCCGGTAGAGGTTGACCCCCATGGCGAAGGTCGCTTCCGGGACATGCTGGGAGTCCGGGTATCGGGTGTAGAGGTTCTCGAATTCACGGTACGCCTCCGCATACCGGTTGAGGACGAGATAGGAACGGGCCAGCCGGAGGTGAACCTCCGCGTTGCTGTCTTTGTGCTGCGGATAGGCCGAAAGGAGCCTTTCGTAGTTTTCGATCGCCTTTTCCAGGGCGGCGCCGCTTCCCTTTTCCCCCTGGAAGTAGTAGGCATCGGCCAGGCCGCGCAGGACGGCTTCACGGTTGCTGTCGTAGACCTGCCCCTTTCGCATCATTTCCTCGAATTTGTTCGCCGCCTCCACGTACCGGCCGGCCTTCAAATCGATCTCCGCGCTTTCGTACGGCGACAGGGGTCCCTTCGCCTCCAGGGACTCCCGGGGCTCTTCCTTTTCCGCCGGAACCGCAAGCGGTATCGCCCCCACCTTCTCCTGCCCGGTCGACTCGGCCGTCGGCGCGCCCTTCGTCCCCTCCGTCGGAACCGTCTCCGCTCCGGGCGGTGGTGGCGCCTGCGGTCTCGGGGAATCCTGCTTCGCCTTCGGCGTTTCCCCATCCGCCTTCGCGGTCAGGGCGGTCGGTGCACCGAGGACCTCCACGCGCCGGATCCTCCGGATCTCGTACTCCTTCACGACACCGCGCTTTTTGAGCAGCTCCGCGTCGCGCTGGGCTTCCCTGGGCGTTTTGTACTGCCCCATGCAGACCCGGTACCAGGTCTTCCCAGCGACAAGGGCCTTGACGTAGAAGGCCTCGAACCCCTTTCCGCGCAGGGCCTTGACCCTGGCCCCCGCCTCCTCGGGCGTCGGGAAAGCGGCGATCTGAAAGCTGTAAAAGGGATCGGGGGTCTTGGCGGCATCAGAAGGGGGGGCGACGGCGCATATCAGGAAAAGACCTGCAAAAAGACCGAACCAGATCGCTTTCATTCCTCTCATCTGTCTCCTCGCCCTGAATCAACAGTCATTTCGCCTTCCGGGGCGCATTTTCACCCCCTCGGGCTGATGGTAGCAATTTACATACCAGACGGGGACGCAAAACCCGCCGGCGGTAAGACGGTGTTGACCGTCACTTGCTTCGTCCATTCCAATACTTAGCCTCCGCCGTACGGTCCCCAAAGAGAAATCCCCGGCCGCTGTCAAAGCCGCCGGGGATTTGCGAAAAGATCCACTCCCCTCTCGACAAAACGCCCAGACGGGCGGAAAGGAACCCCCGTTCCGACCCGCCGGACCGTCAGCCGATGTTGTATCGTTTGAGTTTCTCGACGAAGGTTGTCCGGTTCAGGTCCAGCAGTTTCGCCGCACGGTTCTTCACGCCGCCTGTCTTCTCGAGGGCCTTCAGCAGAAGATCCTTCTCGAAATCCTCCACCATCTCATTGAATTTCACCCCTTCGTCCGGGATCACGATGGAACCGGACGGTTCCTCCGCCCTCGTGTCTTCGTTGAGGACCTTCGGCGGCAGATCCGCCACGTCGATGAGCCCGTCCTCCTTCATGACGACGAGCATTTCGATGAGGTTTTCCAGTTCACGGACATTGCCGGGCCAGTGATACCGCATCATGTACTGCATGGCCTCCTGGGTCAGTCCCTTCACGTTCCTCTTCTTCAACTTGTTGAACTTTCGCATGAAGTGATTGATGAGGACGGGGATGTCCATTTTCCGTTCGCGCAGCGGCGGGATGTAGATGGGGATGACGTTGATCCGGTAGAAGAGGTCCTCGCGAAACCGTTTTTCCTGGACGGCCTTCTCGAGATCCTGGTTCGTCGCGGCGATGATCCGGACATCCACGTTGAGGGTCTTGACCCCTCCGATGCGCTCGAACTGCTTCTCCTGGATGACCCGGAGGACCTTGACCTGCAGCGCGGGGCTCATGTCCCCGATCTCGTCGAGAAAGATGGTCCCGTTGTGGGCGAGTTCGAACCGTCCCACCCGGCTCTTGATGGCGCCGGTGAAAGCGCCCTTTTCATGGCCGAAGAGCTCGCTCTCGAGGAGCTCCTCGGGGATGGCGCCGCAGTTGACGGGCACGAGGGGGTAGCTGCTGCGGTCGCTGTTGAAATGGATCGCCCTCGCCACGAGTTCCTTGCCCGTTCCCGACTCGCCGTAGATGATCACCGTGCTGTCCGTGCCCGCGACCTTCTCGATCCGCTCGAAGACCTTCCTCATGCTGTCGCTGTACCCGACGATTTTCCCGAAGTCGTATTTCCGCTTGAGTTGACCCTTCAACGAGATGTTTTCTTCCTTCAGCTTGGCGTAATTGAGCGCCCGTTCGAGGGTCAGCTTGACGAGGTCGTCCTTCAGCGGCTTGGTGATGTAGTCGAAGGCGCCGAGCCGCATGGCCTCCACGGCCGAGTGGACGGTACCGTAGCCGGTGATGATGATGACGATGCTCTCGGGCATGACCTCCTTGACGAAAGCAAGGACTTCCAGGCCGTCGGCGTTGGGCATCTTCAGGTCCGTGACGACGAGGTCGTACTTGTCCTCCAGGAAGACATCCATGGCCTGCTTGCCGTCGCTGACGGCCCTCACCTCGTAGCCGTAACTCTTGAGCATGTCGGCGAGATTCTCGCGGCTCAGGTCATTGTCCTCTGCAATCAGCACCTTGACACGTTTCATAAACCCCTTTTCTTCGGTGGACCGTGGATGAATTCTTGACGGAAACTCGAAAAGCGTCAAAAAACAAGACGGATGTTAGCAAAAAAATTGCAATAGTCAACCTTAAATATGCATCGAAAATCCTTAGCCCTTTCCGCCCGACGCCCCGGCGGGGACCCCGCCGCCCCCCGGGAGGAAAAAGGCTAAAGTTTTCCCGGGGCGATTCCGATTCAAAGAATGACGTCATCAACGGGAGCGGGGAATGAGCATTACTTCTTACCAGGTGGACAACGTCCTCAAGGCCTACAGCAAGCAGAACAAGGTGAAGGCCGGAACCCGTGCCGTGGCAGAGGTTCCGAAGATCGACCCGCAGGTCGATATGGTCTCCATCTCCAAGGAGAAAGGAAGACCCGAGATCTTCGACCGGATCTCGTACAGTTTAAGGGATCTTCTCGTCAAAACGAGCAAGCCGAAATAAATCGCCTTCCCGCCCGAAAGACCCCGGCACCCGCCGGCAGGGGCGACCCCTGGGGGGATTTCTGCGCCTGTAAGCGGGCGGTCCGATGGGACGACGGCGGATGGGGCTCATGATCGAGACGGAAAGAGAAAAAAAGAACATCCTCGTCGTGGACGATGACGCCGCCCTGCGGGGTCTGATCGTCGATGCGCTGAGACAGACAGGGGACTTCGGCATCCGGGAGGCCTCTGACGGCGCGGAAGCCCTGAAAGCCCTGAAGTCCGATCTCTACGACCTGGTCATCAGCGACGTCCAGATGCCCAACATGACGGGCATGGAACTTCTCTCCAGGATCCGCGAGATCAACCCCAACATCTATGTCATCATGATCACGGCCTTCCCCTCCATCGGACTTTCGGTGTCGGCGATGCAGACGGGGGCCGTGGACTTCCTGTCGAAGCCCTTCAACATCGACGATCTCATGTACAAGGTCCAGCTCTATCTGCGGGAGAAGACCATCCTCTCGGAGGAGAAGCTCCGGCACCGGGCCGACTCCGTCCGGCTGACCGAAAAGGTCCGGGATCTTTCGAAGAGAAGTTACATCTACGACGCCATCGAAAGCACGGCCGACAACAACGATCATATCTTCCAGGGCATGGTGGATCTGGCGCTGAAGATCGCCGACGGCGAGCGCTGCGCGCTTCTGCTCTACGACGAGGAGAGCGGGGAGTTCCACCCGAAGATCACCGTGGACAGCCGTGCGGGGTCCATCAGCGAGCAGCCCCCGCCCATGCTCCTGAGCCTCTACCAGCAGGTCATCGAAAGGAAGGAGCCTTTGCTCTTCCAACCCCTTCACGAGGGCGGGGCGTGCATGATGTGCGTTCCCCTGACGATCCGGGGGAGGATCTTCGGCATCCTGGCCCTCTCGAAGAAGAAAAATCTCGTCGCCTTCTCCGAGAAGGACCTCCATTACATCCTGAGCCTCACCCGCCGGGCCTCCCTCAACCTGGAGAACCGGATCCTGTACGAGAGCCTCTACGACAACATCACCGACACCTTCAAAGCCCTCGTCGGATCCATCCAGGCGCGCGATCACTACACGGAACTCCACTCCAGCCACGTCACGAATCTCGCCCTCCGTACGGCCGAAAGGCTGCAGTGCCCCGCCCCGGACATGGAATCCCTGAAGATCGCCGCCATGCTCCACGACATCGGCAAGATCGCGATTCCCGATGTCATCCTCCTGAAGCCCGCTGCGCTGACGGAGGAGGAATACGCGGTGATCAAGAATCACTGCCAGATCGGCGACAACATCCTCGCCCCGATTCTGCTCTTCGAAACGGAGCGGAAGATCATCCGGCATCACCACGAACGATGGGACGGGAAGGGATATCCCGACGGTCTGGCGGGCGAGCGGATCCCCTTCTTCTCGAGGCTCCTGGCCGTCGCCGACGCCTACGACGCCATGACGACCACCAGGCCCTACCGCCAGGCGATGACCCCCGCCGAGGCGATCGCCGAACTGAGAAAAAATGAGGGCCGCCAGTTCGACCCCAGACTGGTCAAGCCCTTTGTGGAAAGCCTCTGAGACTGCGTCGTCCCGCCCCGCCACGGGCCCCGTTCCGGCACAAACCGTTCTTCAGCCCGTCTCTGCCGCCCCCTTCAGGGCCCAGAGTTCACCGGCAAGGGATTCGATCCGTCCTCGGTTCTCGAGCTTCTCGAGCCACGGGCCTGGAAGGGCCTCCAGACCGAGGTAGGCGCCGGACAGGGCGCAGGCCATGGCGCCGAGGGTGTCGCGGTCTCCGCCGTTCAGGACGGCGCGGAACAGGCACTCTTCGAAGGATGCCGGAGAAGAGAGGAACGCATAGACGGCGAAGGGCATGGACTCCTGGACGGCGACTCCCTGTCCGAGCCGAAGGGCCGCCTCCTGCGGCCCGGCGTCCTTTCGAACCAGCGACCCGAGCAGGATCATCTTCTGTCGGATCTCGTCGGTGCGGGAGAACCCGATGAGCGCTTCGATGAAATCCTCCCGCGGGAAACCCCTCGACGGATCCAGCGAGCAGGCCAGGGCGACCGCCCGGGCCTGCACCGCAGCGCCGTCCATGCCCACGGGGTGGGCGTGGGTCACCTCGGCCGAGAGACAAGCCTTCAGGCGAAGGTCGGGACGGCCTGCGAAGAAAAGTCCCAGCGGGGCGATCCGCATGGCCGCTCCGTTGCCGAAGGAGCCCTTACCGCCGAAGAGCCTCCGGGCTGCCTCCCGGTATGGGATCCCCGTTCTTCCGACGGCGGAAAACACGGCCGGGGGGCCGGATGCATACCCCCGCCACGGCTCCTCTTCATAATGCCGCCGGAAGGTGTCGCCGAGGTGCTGCGGATCGATATCGCCCCTCTCGAGGAGCGACTCCGCCAGGCCGAGGGCCATGGCCGTGTCGTCCGTGTAGACAAGGCGGTTTCGCCGGCGGAGCGCCTCTTCCAGCGCCGCCCTTTCCGGGTGCGTGAAGGAGATCTCGCCGATGGCGTCGCCCAGGGCGCTCCCGAGCATGCCGCCGAGAAACTTATCTCTGTCCGGCTTCCCATGAACATGCATCAATAGTGAACGATGAGAGTAAAGAAAGTATTTGGTCGCTTGTAGTTGGCTGAAAGCAGGGGGTCAAAGACCCTTTATCCTTTGTCCGTCTCCGCCAGTTTCACGGCTGTCCCGAAGAAACGGATCCGGTTGACCGGCCCTCTCGAAGCGGCCCGGCCGTCGGCCAAGGGGGTGTCCCGTCGCAGTTCCACGACGGCGTCGGCCCCCATGAGGAGCGCCCGGTGCATGAGAAGGACGAGGGCGCGTTTCTCCGCGGCGCCGAAATAGCCGCTGTAGGCCTTCTCCTCGACGCTGACGGGACCGAGAACCCTCTCGATGGACCTGCCGGGCACCCCGGCCGTCGTGACGAGGGTTATCTTCTCCCTCATCTCCTGGAAGGCCTTCTCGATGGTTTCCACGGCCTGCCGTCGCTGCAACCGTTTCTGCGCCGCCCGGAAGACCAGGAGAAAGACGATCAGAAAGGGCGCCATGATGATCAGAAAGTTCACGGCGTGTTTCAGGAGGTTCGTCGTATCCATCGAGATCAATGGGCCTCGTCCCAGTTTCTCCCCCACGCGATCCCCACCTGCAGCGGCACGCGCAGCCGGATGACCCCTTCCATCTCCCTGCGGATGAGGGCCGTCACGGTCTCCTTCTCCTCCAGGGGAACCTCGAAGATCAGCTCGTCATGGACCTGCATGATCATTGCGGATGTCATCTTTTTCTTTTCCAGGAGCCGGGCGATATTCACCATGGCGATCTTGATGAGGTCCGCCGCCGTGCCCTGGATGGGTGTGTTGATCGCCGTCCGCTCGGCAAACTGTCTCACGGCGGTGTTGGCGCTCCGGATCTCCGGCAGGTTGCGTCTCCGGTTGAGGAGGGTGGTGACGAACCCTTCCTTCCGGGCCTGCTCGAGCACGCCGTCCAGATAGGCTCTGACACCGCGGAATGTTTCGAAATACTCATCGATGAACTGCTTCGCCTGGGTCTGGGGGATGCCGAGCTCCCTCGAAAGACCGAAGGGGCTCATCCCGTAGAGAATCCCGAAGTTGATGACCTTGGCCTGCCTGCGCATCTCCGCCGTCACCATCTCGGGGAATACGCCGAAGACCGTCGCCGCCGTCCTCCTGTGAACGTCGTCCCCCGACTCGAAGATGTCGATGAGAGCCCTGTCCCCCGAGAGGTGCGCGAGGATGCGAAGCTCGATCTGCGAGTAGTCCGCCGAGACGATGAGAGACCCCTCGGGGGCAACGAAGGCCTGCCGGATGCGTCGCCCTTCCGGCGTCCGGACGGGGATGTTCTGCAGGTTGGGGTTGCTGCTCGAGAGTCTCCCCGTGGCCGTCACCGTCTGATTGTAGGAGGTGTGGATCCGGCCCGTCTCGAGGTGAATCATCGCCGGCAGGGCATCCACATAGGTCGATTTGAGCTTTGCAAGGCTGCGGTAGGCGAGGATCTCGGCGGGCAGTTCGTAGCTCTGGGCCAGGTTCGTCAAGACCTCCATGTCCGTGGAGTAGCCTTCCTTGGTCCTTCGTCCCCGCGGCAGTCCCATCTTCTCGAAGAGAATGACCTGCAGCTGCTTGGGGGAATGGATGTTGAACCTCTCGCCGGCCAGACGGTAGATGCGTTCTTCCGAGGACGAAAGAAGCGACTCGAACTGCTCGGACATCTCCCGGAGGAACTTCACATCGACGAGAACCCCTTTCCTTTCCATGGCGGCGAGGACCTCCACCAGGGGCATCTCCACCTCGTGGAAGAGATCGCGAAACCCCTCCTCACGGATCCTCTCATCCAGGACCGTCACCAGCCGTGAGACGGCATCGGCCTTCCGGCAGGCGTGATCGGCGAGTTTCTCGGCGGGGGCCTCCGCCGGATGAACGACCCGGGCCCCGCCGCCGACCACCTCCCTGAGGGAGGGCATCTCCTGGCGGAGAAATTCCCGGGTGAGATCGGGCAGTGCGTGGCTCTTCTTGATGGGGTTGAGGATGTAGGAGGCGACCATCGTGTCGAATGCCGAACCCCGGAGGATGATCCCCGCCCTGGCGAGGGCGAGGATGACCGTCTTGAGGTCGTGACCGGATTTCCGGATGCGCCCGTCGGAAAGGACCGGTGAAAGCCGCTTCAGGATCTTTGTCCCTTCGAGGGTTGACCCGCCCGCCCCTTCCGCCATGGGGATGTAAAAGGCCTCTCCGGGCTCCAGGGAAAAGGCAAGGCCGAGGACTCGAGCCTCCAGGGGGGAATCCGTGGTGAGTTCCGCTCCGAGGGTGATCGCGCCGGCCTCCTCGAAACGCCGCAGGAAGAGCCCGAAGGCATCTTCGCCGGTCACGAAGGTGTATCGCCCCTGCAGCCATTGCGGCCCCGCCCCCAGATCCTGGAGAAGGGTCGAGAATTCGAGATCCGTGAAGATCTGCCGGAGCTTCTCCCGGTCGGGTTCCCGGAGCCGGGCTTCCTCGACCGAGAATTCGATCTCGGCATCGGTCTTCACGGTGGCCAGTTCCTTGCTCAGCCGGGCGAGATCGGCATGCTCCTTCAGGGCCTTGCGGATCTTCTCGTGACGGATCCGATCGGCGTTGGCCAGTACCCCTTCGAGGCTTCCGTGTTCCCGAATGAGCTTCAGGGCCGTTTTCTCCCCCACGCCGGGTACGCCGGGGATGTTGTCCGTGGAATCGCCCATCAGCCCGATGAGATCCACGACCCGGTCGGGGCCGACACCGAACTTTTCCCTCACCCCCGCCGCGTCGAAGGTCTTATCCTTCATCGTGTCGATCATGATCACGCGGTCGGAGACGAGCTGCAGGAGATCCTTGTCCCCGGAGACGATGACCACCCTGAATCCCTTTTGCTCGTAAAGCTTCGCCAGGGTCCCGATGATATCATCGGCCTCGATCCCCTCCTTCTCGAGTAGGGGCAGGGCGTAGGCCCGGACCAGCTCCTTGATGATGGGGATCTGCGGCTGCAGGGCGTCCGGCATGGCCGGTCGGTTCGCCTTGTACTTTTCATAAGCCTCCGAGCGGAAGGTGGGTCCCTTCGAATCGAAGACGACGGCCATGTACTCCGGCTTCATCTCGCGTTGGAGCTTCATCAGCATGTTGTTGAAGCCGTAGACGGCATTCGTGGGAATCCCCTTGGAGTTGGAGAGACCCGGGATGGCGAAAAAGGCCCGGTAGGCGTAATTGCTCCCGTCCACCAGGTAGAGCGTGGGTTGCGCGTCTTGAGTCATGAGGAGTCCATTTCAGCGTCTTCGATCCGGCCGGCCTTCCGACGCCTTTCCCCGGCGTCTCACAGTTCGAAGGAGGCGTTGATCTTGAAGGTTCTCTTCGCCGGCATGCTGATGATATCGTCGACGCCTGTCCCGGCCTTGATCTCCCCCAGGGCCCGTTCCAGCGCCTCGGGGCTCTGGGCGATGAGGGTGAACCAGACGTTGTACTCGTGGTTCCGACGGTAGTTGTGGGTCACGCCGCGGCAGCGGTTCACGACGTCCACGAAGTCCCTGACCTTCTCCGCGGGGACGCGGGCCGCGCAGAGGGTGCTCACGAAACCGAGCTTCTTCGGGTCGATCACGGCGCCGATCCGGCGGATGATCCCGTCGGCCTTCAGACGCCGGATCCGCTCGAGCACCTCCTGCTCCCCCAGGCCGAGTTCCCCGGCGATCACCCTGAAGGGCTCCTCGCAGACGGGAAAGGCCTTCTGAATCCGATTCAGGATCCTGCGATCGATGTCGTCCATCACGAAAAATTCCATTTTGAATTTTGAGTGTTGAGTTTTGAGTTTGAAAAAACATTGAATTCACAATTCAAAACTCAAAATTCATAACTGCTTTTTGGGTTCGTAGATGCAAAACGGCTCTTCCGCCAGGTAGTCGCCCGTCTTCTCGTAGGCCCGGGCGCGGCAGCCTCCGCAGACCCTGATGAATTCGCACCGTCCGCACTTCCCCCTGTAGCGGGAGAGGTCCCGCAGGTCCCTGAAGATCGTCGAGTGTTCCCAGATCTCCCGGAAACTCTTTTCCCGGACCTGTCCGCAGTCGAGATCGAGGTACCCGCAGGGCTGGACCCGTCCCCGGTGCGAGATGAAGCAGAAGGACATCCCGCCGAGACAGCCCCGGGTCATGGCATGGAAGGGATGGCCGCCCCCGTCCCGACGCTCCCTGCCTGCCCGGCCTCTCTGGTGCAGGATCCGAAAGTAGTGCGGCGCGCAGGTTGCTTTCAGCTGTATGCCGCAACGCTGATCCTCTTCGTAGAACCAGTGGAGCGTCCTTTCGTAATCCTCGGGCGAGATTTCCTGATGGGCGAGGTCCTTTCCCCGCCCCGTGGGCACGAGCAGGAAGATGTGATGCGCCGCGGCACCGATCCGCACGGCGAGGTCGAGGATTCCCTGCACCTGTGACAGGTTGGCACGGGTGATCGTCGTGTTGATCTGAAACTCCATGCCCTCTCTTTTCATGGCTTCGATCCCCGACAGGGCCCCCTCGAACGCCCCGGGGACGCCCCGCAGAGCGTCGTGACTCCGGGCGTCGAGACCGTCGATGGAGATGCTCACCCGCCGGATGCCCGCTTCCTTCAGCTTTCGAACCGCTTCGCCGGTCAGCAGGGTGCCGTTCGTCGCCATGACCATCCGGAGCCCCTTGCCCGTCCCGTAGGAAGCGATCGCGTAGATGTCCCCCCGCAGAAGGGGTTCCCCGCCCGTGAGAATGATGACGGGACTTCCGACGCCGGCGATCTCGTCGAGGAGCCTCAGGGACTCGTCCGTCGAAAGCTCCCCCCCGTAAGGACCGTGGACCGAGGAGGCACGGCAGTGGAGGCAGGCCAGATTGCAGGTTCTCGTGACCTCCCAGGCGACCATCCTCAGGTCGGAGGGCAGAAGCGTGCCCTCACGGGGGGTGCCGCCCGCGCCCGCGTTTCCCCGTTTTTGTTTTTCCTCCGGCTTCACGAAATCCTGCATCGATCATACGGGAAGGCTGGACTGTCGGAGTGATGGGTGTGGAAATGATCCTTGGTGCCCATGACCCCATTCCTCCAATCCTGTCTCCCTGCTGACTTCCATACTCTTTCCCTGAGCCTTCAGCCTTACGCCTGCTTTTGCAGCACCCTCGCCGCCTCCTGGGCGAAATAGGTCAGGATGATGTCCGCGCCGGCCCGCTTGATGGCCGTCAGGACCTCCATCATGGCGCGCTCCCCGTCGATCCAGCCGAGTTTCGCCGCCGCCTTGACCATCGCGAATTCCCCGCTCACGTTGTAGGCCGCAAGGGGAAGATCGAACTCCTCCTTGGCCCTGCGGATGACGTCGAGATAGGCCAGGGCCGGCTTCACCATGATGATGTCGGCGCCCTCCTCGACGTCGAGGCTGATCTCCCGCATGGCCTCGTCGCTGTTCGGCGGATCCATCTGATAGGCCTTACGGTCACCGAACTGGGGCGCGCTCTCCGCGGCCTCCCGGAAGGGACCGTAGAAACAGGAAGCGTACTTCGCCGAATAGGCCATGATGGGAACCTCTTCGAATCCCTCCTCGTCGAGGGCTTCCCGGATGGCCTGGACCTGGCCGTCCATCATGGCGGAGGGCGCCACCATGTCGGCGCCGGCCCTCGCCTGCGACACCGCCGTCTCGGCGAGGATGTCGAGCGTGGCGTCATTGTCCACTTCGCCCTTCTTGATCATGCCGCAGTGGCCGTGGCTCGTGTATTCGCAGAGGCACAGGTCCGTGATGACCAGGATGTCGGGAACCTTTCCCTTGATCTCGCTCACCGCCCGCTGGATGATCCCCTCCCTGGCATAGGCGCCGGACCCCCGCTCGTCTTTCCTGGCCGGGATGCCGAACAGCAGGACGGCCGGGATGCCGAGGTCCTTCGTCGTCTTCACCTCCTTGACGATGTGATCGATGGACATCTGGTAGTTCCCGGGCATGGCGCCGATGGGTTTCTTCACGTTCTTGCCCGCGGTCACAAAGAGCGGGAAGACGAGATCATCGACGGAAAGTTTCGTTTCGCGGATCATCCTCCTGAAATTTTCGTTCTTTCTGAGCCGCCTCGGACGATGGGCTGGGAAAAACATGGTGACCTCCTGAAATGGCTTAGGGCTAAGGGCAAAAGGCTAAAGGCGATTTTAAGAGGACCTCAATGATTCTCTTTTCCTCCGCCTTGAGCCTTACGCCTGTATTTCTTGGTCCGTCAGATAGCACGCGGGGTCGGGGGCCCACAGGTCGCCCGTGGCCGCCTCTGCCCTGGCCCGGAAGTTCCCGCCGCAGACATCGAGCCATCGGCAACGGGCGCACCTTCCCTTCACGTGACGCTTCCTCTCCTTGAGCTTCGCCATCAGCTCATCGGACCGGTCCATCCAGATCTCGCTGAAGGGACGTTTCTTCACGTTTCCGAACGAATGGTTTCGCCAGAACTGGTCCGCGTAGACCTCGCCGTCCCAGCTCACGCATCCGATCCCGTGCCCGGAGCTGTTCCCCTCGTTCATCCGCAGAAGCTCCATCACCTCTTCCGCCCTCCGGGGATCTTCCCGGAGCAGCCGCAGATAAATATAGGGCCCGTCGGCGTGATTGTCGACGGTGAGGATCTCCTTCGGACGGCCCCGGGCGAATAGATCGCGGGTGCGGTCCAGGATCAGATCGACGACCCGCCGGGTCTCCTCGTGGCTCAGTCGATGGGCCATCAGTCTGGAGCCGCGGCCGCTGTACACGAGATGGTAGAAGCAGGCCCGCGGGATGTTTTCCTTTTCGATGAGATCGAAGATCGCCGGGACTTCCCCGCAATTCCACCTGCTGATGGTGAAACGGATCCCCACCTTGATGCCGGCGTCGCGGGCGTTACGGATACCCTGGAGGGCGGCGTTGAAGGCGCCTCTCACGCCCCGGAACCGGTCGTGGACGTTCCGCAGTCCGTCGAGGCTGACCCCGATGTAGGAAAGACCGATCTTCCTGTACTGGGCCGCCTCCTTTCTCGTGATCAGAGTCCCGTTCGTGGAGATGACGACCCGCAGACCCCGGTCGACGGCGAAGGCGGCCAGGTCCTGGAGGTCCGGCCTCATCATGGGCTCGCCGCCGGAGAAAAGGATGACGGGGGTACCGAAGGCGGCCAGGTCGGTGATCAGAGCCTTTCCCTGGTCCGTCGTCAGTTCATCGGGGTAGAAGACATTCCGGGAGTTGGAGTAGCAGTGGACGCACTTGAGGTTGCACCGCCGCGTCACATTCCAGACGACGACGGGACGCTTGTCCGCCGAGAACTGAAGCAGGTGGGAGGGGAGCTCCTTCGACTGCCTCCCGTAGCGCAGAACATCGGCCGGTTCCACGGCCCCGCAGTATAGTTTCGAAATGCCGATCATGGAAATCCGTTCACTCGATCCGTATTCGTTCCGAACCGTTTGAAAACGTCCGGATTCGAGACGCCTCCTGCGACCGTCCCAGGACAAGCCCGCTGCCGAGGAGCGAGGCGCATGCGGCGCAACGGCGGCAACGGCGCGGCCGGATGTTTTTCGACGGTCTACTCCTTTTGCGCCTCGAAATACTCCCCGATCGCCTCCACCATGCCGGGGATGGTGTAGCGCGCCTGGAGGATGTCCACGCTGTAGCCGTGTTTCTTCGCCGCGGCCGCCGTGACGGGCCCCAGGCAGGCGATCTTGACCTTCTCGGGGAGGCGGAAATTTCTCCCCATGATTTCCCGGAAGTGAATCACCGTCGAAGGGCTGGTAAAGGTGATGACATCCACCATCCCCCCGTCGATGAGCGGCTGCAGATCGGACTTCCGGTACCCCGAACGGACCGTCCGGTAGGCCGTCACCGCGTCAACGGCTGCCCCGAGCTTTTCGAGCCCCTCGGGTACGACGTCTCGGGCGACCTCCGCCCTCGGCAGGAGGATCTTCTTCCCCCTGAGGTTTCTCCCCCTGAAGGCGGCCAGGATCCCTTCCGAGATGTACTCGTCGGGGATGATATCGACCCGGAGACCCCGCTCCTCGACGGCCCTGGCCGTGGCCGGCCCGATCGTGCAGATCCCCAGGCCCTTCAGATCCCTCACGTCCCTCCCGCGCTCCTGAAGTCGTGAGAAGAAAAAGCGCACCCCGTTGGCGCTGGTGAAGATGACCCAGTGATAGGACGCGATCCTTTCGATGGCACGGTCCAGCCCCTCCCAGCTCTCGGGTGGAGCGATCTCGATGGTGGGGAAGCGGATGACCCGGGCTCCCTCCTCCTGGAGAAGGGCGGCGAACTCGCCGGCCTGGTCCTCGGGTCTCGTAATGACGACGCCCTTCCCGAAAAGCGGTTTGCCCTCGAACCAGTTGAGCCGATCCCGGAGGGAGACGACGTCTCCCACGACCAGGACGGCAGGCGGAGTGATTTTTTTCGCTGCGGCCTTCTTCGAAATATCACCGAGCGTCCCCGTGAGCGTCTCCTGGTCGGGCGTGGTCCCCCGGCGGATGAGCGCCGCCGGCGTTGCCGGGTCTTTTCCGCCCTCGATGAGATTCCGCGTGATGCCCGAGAGGTTCCTGACGCCCATCAGGAAGACCAGGGTACCGATGCCGGAGAGCTTTGCCCAGTCGATCCCGCTTTGTTCCTTCGTCGGGTCCTCATGACCCGTCACAAAGGCCACCGTCGAGGTGTGCTCCCGGTGGGTGAGCGGTATTCCGGCGTAGGCGGGGACGGATATGGCCGATGTCACCCCGGGGATGACCTCGATGGGGATCCCCTCGCGGGCGAGAACCTCCGCCTCTTCCCCGCCCCTTCCGAAGATGAAGGGATCTCCCCCTTTGAGTCTGGCGACGACGAACCCTTTCCTCGCCTCCTGAACGAGCAGGTCGTTGATCTCCTTCTGGGGGATGGTGTGGTCTCCCCCTTTTTTCCCCACGTAGATGAACCGCGCATCCTTCCGGGCGAACTGCAGAAGCTCGTCATTCGCCAGCTGGTCGTAGACGATCACGTCCGCCCGCATGAGCGCCCTCACCCCCCGCAGGGTGATGAGACCGGGGTCGCCGGGACCGGCGCCGACGATCAAGACCATTCCCCTCTGCTCTTTCATATCAGGACCTCTCCATGCGGGATCCGGCACACGGCCTTCCTACGCACGACAGGCGTAGACGGCATCGAGGATTTCACGCCCTCCCCTCGACAGGATCCCCTCGGCGAGGGATCTCCCCAGGCGGACATGCTCCGCGGCGGGGCCGCGGACCTCCTCCGACAGAACGACGGCCCCGTCGATTGTTCCGATGATGGCCCTCAGGTTCAGCCGGTCGCCTTCGATCGTCGCGTGGGCCGCCACGGGGATCTGGCACCCCCCGCCGAGCACGGCCAGGAAGGACCTCTCGGCCGTGACGGCCTGTTCCGTCACGGGGTCGTTCAGGAAGGATACCACCTCCGCGACGTCGTCGTCGCCCCTTCTCCGCTCAATGGCAAGGGCCCCCTGTCCCACGGCGGGGATCATGGTTTCCACGGGAAGAAACTGTGTCGCCCTGTCTTCCCAGCCCATTCTTCGAAGGCCGGCCGCTGCGACGATGATGCCGTCGAGTTTCTCCCGCTCGATCTTGCGGATTCTCGTGTCCAGGTTTCCCCGGATGGAGACGACCTCGACGGACGGCACGAGACGCCGGAGCTGCAGGCCCCTGCGGAGAGACCCCGTCCCGATCCTCGCCCCCGGCTTCAACTGCTCCAGGCGCCGACCGTCACCCGAGATGAAGACATCCCGGGGGTCTTCGCGCGCCGGGACGGCTCCGATGACGAGATCGGCCGGGATTTCGGAGGGGAGGTCCTTCATACTGTGCACGGCCAGATCGACCTCGCCCCGCAGGAGCGCCTCCTCGATCTCCTTGACGAAGACCCCTTTCCCGCCGATGACGGAAAGCGCAACCGACGTCATCCGGTCACCTGTTGTCTTGATCGGGACGACCTCGATCACCGGCCCCGGGTGTTTTTCCTTCAACCGCTCGACCACCCAGCGCGTCTGCGCCAGCGCAAGAGCGCTTCCCCGGGTCCCGACCCTCAGTTTCTCCTTGATCATGACCTCCGGAATTACGGTCGATTTCGTTTGTTTCGTTGATTTCGTTTCTTTCGTCAATGACCCAAAGGTACAGGACGGTGCTTGTACTCTTCCGTACCCTCTATCCGGCACCCTTGACCCTATTTCGGATCCAGCTTGAAGAGGCGCCGCATCACCGCAACGAAGGGGAGGGCGCTTCCATTCTGGCTTTCTTCCTTGAGCCCTGTGATGGGGTCATGGAGGATCTTGTTCACGATGGACGATGCAAGGATCTCGATGTTCTTCCGTTCCTCCTCCCCCAGGTGTTGCATGCCTGCAAGCGCCTTTCCCAGCTCGTCCCTCATGATGCCTTCCACCTTTTCCCGGAGGGAGACGATCGTTGGGACCACCTCCAGGGTGTTGAACCACTCCGAGAACCTCCCGACCTCCTCATCGATAATCCGCTCCGCCTTCTCCGCTTCTTTGAGGCGGCCCCGGATGTTGTCGTCGACGACGGCCTGCAGGTCGTCGATGTTATAGAGGTAGACGTTGTCGATCCCGCCGACGGCAGGGTCGATGTCCCTCGGCACGGCAATGTCGATCAGGAAAAGCAGGCGGTTCTTGCGGCGGCGGAGTGCCGTCTGGATCATCTCCTTGCGGATGACGTATCCCGCGGCGCCGGTGGAACTGATGACGATATCGACCTCCTGCAGTTTCTCCTCGAGGTGTTCGAAATCGACGGGGGTGCCGTGGAACTCCTCGGCCAGTTCAACGGCCCTGGCGTATGTGCGGTTCGCCACGAGGATCCGCTCCGCCCCGTGCTGAATGAGATGCCGTGCGGCGAGTTCCGACATTTCCCCGGCCCCGACGAGCAGGACCGACCTGCCCTGCAGGTGACCGAGGATCTTCTTGGCGAGTTCGACGGCGGCGAAGCTCACCGACACGGCGTTTTGTGCGATGGCCGTTTCGGTTCGAACCCGCTTGGCCACGCGGAAGGCATGGTGCAGGAGCTTGTTCAAGATCACGCCCGACGCCTTGTACTCGACGCACTGCCGGTAGGCATCCTTGACCTGCCCCAGAATCTGCGGCTCGCCCATCACCATGGAGTCCAAGCTCGAGGCCACCCGGAAGAGGTGCCGTACGGCGTCGCTCCCGCAGTGGACGTAGAGACACCGCTCCATCTCGCCCCGCGCCAGGTTCCCCTGCGACAGGATGAAGCTCTTTACGCTCTCGACGGCAGCCTCGACCTCCAGGGCGTTGGCCAGCACCTCCACCCGGTTGCAGGTCGAAAGATAGAGGGCTTCCATGATCTGCGGTTTCCTCATGATTTCCCGGAGGGGATCGACGCCGTCCCCGCATGAAAAAGCGAGCCTCTCCCTGATCTCCAGAGGGGCCGTTTTGTGATTCATGCCGATCAAAACGATGTTCATGGTTCTATTGAAAACGGTGCACCGTGTTGAAAAACGAATGGACGCCCACGAAGGCGAAGAGAAGCACGGCAAAGGCCGCGATCGAAAGCAGGGCGATCTTCCTCCCCTTCCAGCCGATGGCCAGCCGCTGGTGGATTAAAACGGCGTAGAAGAACCAGGCCGCCAGTGTCCAGATCAGTTTCGGATCCCAGGGCCAGGGCTTCCCCCAGACCGTGCTGGCCCAGACGGAACCCACCAGCACGCCCAGGGTCAGCAGGGTGAAACCCGTCAGGAGACTGATGTGGTTGACGCGGTCCAGGTCGTCGAGCGACGGCAGGTAGCGGCTCAGCGGGGTCATCTTCCTGCGCCGGATCTGGCTGTCCTGAGCCAGGTAGAGGATGCCGGCCCCGCAGGCGATGGCCAGAAGCGCTTCCCCGATGACGGATAACGCCACGTGGACGGGCACGAGGGTCCCCTTCAGGACGTCGGGGACGGCGACCTCTGCACCGAGACGGCTCGACGCAATGGTCATGAGGAGAAAGGCCAGCGGGGAGACGAAGGCGCCCAGCACGCGGGTCTTGGTCTTGAGCTGGAAGGCAAGGTAGGTCCCCGTCATGGCCCAGGCAAAAAAGGACAGGGTCTCGTGGGGATGAACGGCAGGGGTCAGACCCCGGCTCGAACAGCGAAGGGCCAGTGAAACCCCGTGGATCAGGAAGGCCGCAAGAAGCATCCATGCCGTGACCCTCGCGATCATGACCCTCTTGACCATGAGGGAGGCCATGTACCCGAGGGTCGCGACCAGATAAGCCAGAAGCGCCCCTTTGAAGAACACCGCTTCCATTATTCCTCAACCTCGATCTCTTCCCCCGTGAGGTTGCGAACCACTTCCCGGACCTTGTCCCATCTTTTTCCGCGGATGTGATCCATGATGTCCGAATCGATGACGGATTCGAACAGGGCCTTGTTTTTCTCCGGAGGGTGACCCCGTTCGATGATCCTGCCCCGGATCCGTCCCATGATCCTGAGGAGGGTCTCGTACTCCGGCCCGAAATGCAGGGCCATCTCTTTTCTCAGCTTCTTCGCGAGCGCGGGGCTCTTCCCGCCCGTACTGACGGCGATCATGAGGTCCCCCCGGCGGTAGAGAGACGGCAGGATGAAATTGCAGCGATCGGGATCATCGACGATGTTGACGAGAATCCCCCTCTGACGGGCGTCACGGCTGACGGCATCGTTGACCGCGGCGCGATCGGTGGCCCCGATCACCAGAAACGCCCCCTCGATGAGGTCACTGCTGTAGCCCGTCTGGATGTGGCTGAGGCGCCCATCGGACTTCATGGCCTGAAGGGCCGGGGAGAGGGTTTCCGACACCACGAGGACGTCCGCTCCGCAGTCGATGAGCCGCCGGGCCTTCCGTTCGGCCACATCCCCTCCCCCGACGATGACGCATCTCTTTCCGGAGACGTCCAGGCACACCGGGTAGTATTTCATCACTTCTGTTCCTCGCGAAAAAACACGGTGACAAGGATGTGAAAGTTATCATGGTGACAGCGAAAATTCAAGTGACTTGCAATGTTACGAAAAAAAAGCTATAGGTTTTTTGAATCGGAAAGCGCGGCCTCGACGGAAGAAACATCCAAAGGGGCGCCCTCGCAGGGGAAAGGGATGAAGCCGGTACAAAAGGAAAAAACGGCGGGCGGACGGGAGACGTGGCTGAAGGTCACGATCACAACGCCGCCCGAGTTGGTCGAAGGGCTTTCGAATTTTCTCACGGAACTCGGGGCTCAGGGGGTCTTCCAGGAGGAACTGGAGACATCGGCGTTCACGGATCAGCCGGAGCCGCCTTCCAAGGGTGTGTTGAACGCCTTCCTCCCCTCGGGGGAGTCGGACCCGTCCATGATCACCGCCCTGACCACATACATCAACAGTCTCGGCGAGATGTTTCCCGGCCTGGAACGCCCGCACTTCACCACCGAGGTCATCATCGACCCCGACTGGGAAGAACAGTGGAAGAAGTTCTTCAAGCCGCTCAGGGTCACCCGGAGCATCGTCGTCAAGCCCACCTGGGAAAGGTACCAGGCGACCAGCCGCGACATGGTGATCGATATCGACCCGGGCATGGCCTTCGGTACCGGTCAGCACCCCTCGACGTGGATGTGTCTCGAGGCCATGGAGGAGATCCTTCTCAAGGACCGGAGTTTCCGGGAGTGGCGCGTCCTCGACGTGGGGACGGGCACCGGCATCCTCGGCATCGCGGCGGCGAAACTGGGCGCCAAGAGCGTCCTGTGCGTGGACATCGATCCCAAGGCCGTGGAAATCGCCCATGAGAACGTCGCCGTCAACCGGGTGGGGGATCGCGTCGTCATCGTCAACAGCGACGTCGTCAAGATCAAGGGAACCTTCGAACTCATCGTGGCGAATCTGACGGCCGATGCCCTGATCAAGATCAAATCCCACCTCGTCAAGATGATGGAACCGGGGGGATACCTCGTCATCTCCGGAATCATCGAGCAGAACCGCAAGGACATCGAGAAAGCCTTTCTGAAGGACAAGCTCACCACGCACCGGGCGATCACCGACAGGGAGTGGATCAGCTACGTCTTCAAGAAACCGCCCAGGGGAAACGGATGATCCCCAGGATCTATTTCCCCCGGATGCTGGAACCGGGCGAAGACGTGGAACTCCCGGCCGAATCGTCCCGATATCTCCGCAACGTCCTGCGCCTCCGGGCAGGCGACGCCGTGACCCTCTTCGACGGGAAGGGTTTCGAGTACGGCGCCGTCATCACGGATGCAGGCGGCCGCAGGACACGCCTGAAGGTCAGCGAGAAGAAACGCATCGTCGAAGCATCCGCACCGCGGATCACCCTCGCCCAGTCGCTCCCCAAAGGGGCGAAGCTCGAGTGGATCATCCAGAAGGCGACGGAATTCGGCGTGGCGAGGATGATCCCCTTTACTTCCGGGCGGTCGATCCCGAAGATCCCGGAGGACAGGCGGGGGCCGAAACTCGCCCGATGGCGCAAGATCGCCTCCGAGGCCGCCGAGCAGTGCGGACGGGCCGACGTGCCGGAAATCCCCGGCATTCTTTCCTTCGAACAGGCGCTCGGTGAAGCAGCCGGAAGCAGCCTCAGGATCATCTTCTGGGAGGCGGAAACGGAACGATCCCTCCGGGAGGTTCTCAGGGATCACACCGGAGACGTCAAAGACGTCTTCGCCGCCGTGGGCCCCGAGGGTGGATTCACCCCGTCGGAGATCGACGGGGCGAGGGCGGCCGGGTTCGTCACGGCGAGTCTCGGAAACAGGGTCCTGCGGGTCGAGACAGCGGCGCTTGCAGTTCTGGCGATCCTCCAATACGCGCTGGGCGGATTGCAGAGAGGGAACCGGACGGAGTTGATCGGATGAACGATATCTACATCTACGGCGGATTCTGGCGACGCTTCTTTGCTTTCGTGATCGACGAAATGCTTCTGACGTTCATCGGATGGGTGTTTTTCCTGATCGGAGGAACCGCCCTGAGCCTCGGGATCTACCGCAGCGGCATGACCCCCGGCGAGGAGGTGTTCATGGGTCTCAGCCTCCGGTACGTTCTCCTTTACCAAATCCTGACCGGCTTGCTCAGCATGGCCTATTTCACCTATCTTCACGGGATGATGGGACAGACATTGGGCAAAAAGATCCTGGGCCTGAAGGTGATGCAGGAAACGGGGGAATCGATGCGGCCGGGGCTCGCTTTTCTCCGCTGGGTGGGTTACATCATCAACACGATCTGCCTGAATCTGGGGTTCATCTGGGTCGCTTTCGACGGAAGGAAACAGGGATGGCACGACAAGATCGCAGGAACGGTCGTCATCAGGACGGAATACGAGGCACGGCCGGACCTCTGGGCAAAAAAGCCCTTGACAAAGGAAGGGATATCGATTACCAAACAGACCTCCGAAACGGGATCGACATACGGGTCGGTAGCTCAGCAGGTAGAGCACCGGACTGAAAATCCGGGTGTCGGCGGTTCAACTCCGCCCTGACCCACCAGTGAAATCAAGAGGGCCGGTGCATGAAAAACCGGCCCTTTCTTTTTCCAAAAAAGGGGACAGGCTACTTTTTTAAACTCCTTGAGAACAAACGGGATTCGATCGATAGAAAAACGACAGAAAAAGTAGCCTGTCCCCTTTTTCCTATCTCGCCACAAGCCTGACACAGACAGGGAGAAGAGCGAGAATGTATGCGGCGACGGCTGCCCAGCAGAGAATGTCCACCGGTTTCTCCAATCGGTCCACCACGCCCTCCCAGTCACCCGTTTCGATAAAACTCCTGAACCGTTTTGCTGCCCCGTCCGCCTGTGCCTTCGAGGGCAGATTCAGTTCCGGCACCTCCAGAGGAAGAGGGAGGGTGCATCCATCGGCCTTCACTGTCTTCATGCCCATAGGGTAACCTCACTTTCAGATCGAAACTCGAGGATTCATTTCACCGGGAGAACGCCGCCCTTGCGATCGTACTTCCGGAGGACCGCGGTGACGACCCCGCCGATGCGTAGCTCCGACTCCACCTTGATGGGGGGATGAACCCGGTTGGCCGACTCGAGGACGGTTTCCTTTCCCCGGTTCCTCAGGAACTTCATCATCCACTCCCCCCCGACCGCTGCAAGGACGATGTCCCCATTTTTCGGTTTCCTGTCTCTCTCGACGAGAACAAGATCACCTTCCTTGATGCCTTCATCGACCATGGAATCCCCCGTGACCCTGACGAGAAACGTGGAATCGGGCTGCGTGATCAGGTACTCGTCGAGGGAGACGACATCGCTGAGGTCTTCTTCGGCGGGCGACGGGAGCCCTGCCTGGATATCGCCCGCGAGGGGGATAGGAAAACCCTTCCTCACGAATCTCAGGTGCCTCCGGTCTTTCTCGATCAGCCCTTCCGATATGAGTTTTTGAACCCAGAAATGGACGACATTCTTGGATCGCACCTCGAGCAGTCCCATCATCTCCGCGTAGGTCGGCATGCGCCTGTTTTCACGGAAGAAGGCGGCAATCCTTCTATGAACATCCGCGGTGGTGAGCTGCCTGCCCATGGAGGCATATTAATAGAACGATCGTTCCATTGTCAATATTTATTTCACCTTCCTTTGGATTCTGTTATAAATAGTCGATATTTTTATCAGATTTACTGATTGATCCGGTTTGTTCCATGGAATTGCACGAAAGGCCTTGTTCAACTGTCATTTCCGCTGTTTTCTATAGTCTGCTCATCGTTGTGACTCCCGTGGTTGGGGCAGAGACTTCGGGGGTCGCCGTCATCGCCGACCATCCATCTGCCCTCGAGTACCATGTCTTGAGCGAACTGAACCGTGCCCGAACCCACCCCCGCCGGTACGCCTCAACCCTCATGGAGCTCCGAAGGCACTTCAGGGGCAAAGAGTTGCGCCGCCCGGAGAACATCATCATCCTGACGAAGGAGGGAGTGTCTGCTGTGGACGAAGCCATCGGCTTCCTCAGAAGGGCGAAACCCTGCCCCCCGCTGGAACTTTCCCGAGGAATGTCGCAAGGTGCCAGGGATCACGTGAAGGAGCAGGGCCCCTCTGGGGCGACGGGCCACGACTCGGCCGACGGGGGAAAGCCCTGGGACCGGGTGAGTCGCTACGGGGAGTGGAAGAAGTCCATGGCCGAAAACATCAGCTACGGAAGCGACGACGCAAGGATGGTGGTCATGAGTCTCATCATCGACGACGGCGTCCCCGACCGCGGGCACAGGAAAAATATCTTCAATCCTGAGTTTCAGGTGGCCGGCGTCGCCTGCGGGCCCCACTCGGTCTATGGGACGATGTGCGTGATCACCTTTGCGGCGGGTTATCGGGATCACGGATATCCGGCCGTGAACCGATCGGGCAGGCCACGGCAGGCGACCGATGACGGCCCGGTCTCAAAAAAGACGAGGGGGTTGCCCTGACCAAGGGCAGCCCCTCATCTTCGGTCTTTCCCACGGAAAGAAACCCTCAGCAGGGGTTCCCCCCGCATCAGGTGCCCCCGCCCGCCGCCGTTAGGATCCTGTAGTCCACGACGGTCACGCCTCTTTCATAGACGAAGACGGGGTTCAGATCGATCTGGTCGATTTCGGGGTGGTCCGTTACGAGTTTCGAGACGGCCTTCATGAGCTCGACGAGAGCCCGGACATCCTTCGGCTTCTGGCCCCGGACACCGGCGAGAAGCGGATAGCCCTTGATTCCCCGGATCATGCTCATGAACTCCTTTTCCCTCGCCGGGAGCAGGCAGAACTGGACGTCCTTGTACACTTCCGTGAAGATCCCGCCGAGGCCGAACATCATGGCTGGACCGTACTGGGGGTCGGTGATGACACCGATGATGACCTCGAGTCCGCCCGGTTTTGCCATCGGGGATACGGTCACGCCGTCGATCACCGCTTTGCTGACCTTTGCCTTCACGGATTTCACGATGCTTGCGTAGGCCTTCTCGATGTCGGCCTTCTTCTCCAGGTTGAGGCGCACACCCCCCACGTCGGTCTTGTGGGAAACATCGGGGGAGGCGATCTTGAGGGCCACGGCCCTGCCGAATCTCTTCGCAATGGTCACGGCATCCTTCGGGGTGACGGCAAGCTTCGCGTCCACGGCGGGGATCTTATACTGCTTGAGGAGCTTCACCGAATCCGCCGCCGGCATGAGTTCGAGCGAAGGAACGCCGGTATGGGGTTTCTCCGCTTTTTTCGTTTTCGGCTCGTCGAAGGCAAAGAACTGGGCCAGGGCCCTCACGCCCCGCTCGGGCGTCGGGAAGACGGGGATCCCCTTCCTGTGCATGAGGGCCGCCTCCTCCCGCTCCACATCGGCGCCGCCGCAGAATACGACGAGCTCTCCCTCGCCGGTGACGATGTCGGAGGCCCCGTGAATGGGATCGCCGAAGATGACGACGGAGGTGTCGTAGTCGGACTTCGCCGCCTCGATGGACCTCGAGTAGAGCGTGGGGTCGGTGATCGCGTCGCCTGTGAGATCGATGGGGTTGCTCACCCCGCAGTGCGCCGGGAGGAACGCCCTCAACTTCTCCTTCAGGGCCGGCGAGGGTGCGGGTGATTCGAGTCCGTATTTCTCCGCCTCGTCGATGGCGAGGATCGCCGCACCCCCGGAACTCGAGATGTGGAGCAGGCGCCTGCCCTTGGGTTTTTGCATGTAGGCCAGCGCCTTTGAGAAGTCATAGAGCTCCTCGAGGTTATCGGCCCGGTAGACCTTGTACTTCCGGAAGATGGCGTTGTAGATCTCGTCGCTCCCCGCCAGAGATTTCGTGTGGCTCTCCGCAGCGATCTTGCCCCGCGCGGTCCGTCCCGCCTTGAGGATCACGACGGGCTTCGCGGCCTTCGCAAGGGATTCCATGAACACGTAAGGGCGCTTCACGCCCTCCATGTAGAGGGCGATGACCCTGGTGTTCAGGTCATCGTTGAAGTACCGGATGCAGTCCGACTCGTCGACATCGGCGCGGTTTCCAAGACTCACAAAGGCGCTGAAGCCCAGATGTTCCTGGCTCGCCCAGTCGATGAGGGCCGCCCCGACGGTGCCGCTCTGGGAGATGAAGGCGATCCGGCCGCGCGTCGTGATCAGCGGCCAGGAGGCGCAGAGATTCGAGTAGGGGATGTTCACCCCCTGGCAGTTGGGCCCGATGACCCTCACACCGTACTGCAGAGCCTTCGCGGCGAGCTCCGCCTGGAGCTTCTCCCCCTCCTCGCCCGCCTCGGCAAAGCCACCCGTGACGACCACGGCGGCCTTCACGCCCGCCTTGCCGCACTCCTCGACGGCCGCCGCCACCATCCGGGAAGGGATCAGGAAGACGGCAAGATCCGCCGGTTCGGGCGTGGAGCCGATATCCTTGTACACCTTGAGCCCCAGGATCTCTTCAGCCTTCGGATTGATGGGATAGATGGGTCCCTCAAATCCCGCGTGGATGAGGTTGTACAGGACGTCATAGCCGAGTTTCCCGGGGGTGTTCGATGCCCCGATCAGGGCGACTCTCTTCGGCTTGAAGATGGCGTCGAGTTGTCGGATGGGATTCATATGTTCCTCCTTTTTTCAAGGTTGATCACGGGGTAACGGAAAGGCGGGACGCCCGGACCGGGCTCGTTCTTTCTACCACAGCCGGGCCGCATTTTCTACGGCGAAGTTTCGGCACGCCGGCGAAAGCGGCATTTGACCTTCGGACACCGACGGGTTATGCTGCTTTTGTACAGAATCCCGTCCGGAGTCCGGTATGAGAATCCTCGTTCGCGGAGGCAGCATTGCAGCCGGTTTCGGCGTCGACCGGAGCTACGCCGACATCCTGCGGCATCGCTTCGCCTCCAGGGGGATCGAAGTCATCAACCGCTCCAGGCCCGGGGATACTTCCTTCGACGGCGTGGAATCCTTCGTCGAGGACATCGAGGCCTTCCGCCCTGACGTCCTGATCCTTCATTTCGGCATCGACGACGCTTTCTCCAACGTCTTCCGATCCGAATTCAAGGAGAACCTCGTCCACATCGTGCGGCTTGCGCGGGACGGCTTCGATCCGTACATCCTCCTGATGACCTCCCACACCTTCGATGACCCCCACGAGATGGAGGCCGTCGGCATCTACTACCGCGTGATCCGGGAGGTGGCGACCGACCTTTATTGCGATATCCTCCCCATGCACACATACTGGGCGGGTTATCTTCTGGGAAGGAAACTGTCGGGAGCCGAATTCCTTCAAAAGGACGCCCGCTACCCGAACGAGAAGGGGCACGAGGTCTATGCGGAGGCGATCATCCAGAAATTGGACCGTTTGATCGAAGACTGAAATGCAACGTGGGCACGGATCTCCACGGCCGTCACGACCCGAGGAAATCGAATTCAAACACGCCGGAGCAGTTCCCCCCTTCGACCATCAGGCACCGCCCGACGGGGGGGATGAGGCGGTAGGTCAGACCGAGGCAGTCGAACCAGCATTGAAGCCTGAAGATCACGCCGCATTCATAACCCGCCAGGGCCCCGATCCGCTTCATGCCCTTGAAGGCAAAGCAGCTGCCCGGCCCGAAATCCCAGCGAAGGGTGTTTTCCTTCGGGAAGGTGATCTTGATCGCCATGAAATCGGGGATGAACAGTCGGGAAACGGCACGGAAAAAATCCTGAAGCTCCCCCGCGTTTTCCATCTTCGGTTTTTTCACGCCCAGGACTTTCTTCATCCTTTCTATTTCCATCGGGGCCAGCGACCGGATAGCCGCTTTATTGAGTTCGCTCGCCTTTTCGATACCGAAGGCCTTGAAACATTGGAAAAACCACATACCGTCGTGTGTCATCCAGCAGCGGTTCAGCAGATCGGCGATTTCCTGTCGGGTCATCTCCTCCATGGTCCGCAACGGCCGCGTCCCGTTCATGGCCTCCTCCCTGATCCTGAAGGTTCTTTGTTCGAGTCGGCATTGTCTCTCGGCGGCATTACGAAACAAACAAAGGGCTTTTGCAAGATGAATTTGAACTTCATCCGCTGCCTCCGGGTTCCCCCCTGCGGAACCCTTTTCCCCTTGCCATGACCGGTGCGATTGTCTATATAGGAACCTCACGAAAAAGTATCGCCCGGACAGGGTCAAGAACAGGAGGTTGAGCGATGAGGGTTCGAAAGGCGGGAAAGATTGTGGACAACCTTTGGTACCTCGGCCGCGGGGAATCAGGAACCTATTACCTCGAGGGGAAAAACGGCGCCATTCTGATCAACGGGGGGCTGAGTTTCATCCTTCCCGATGTGCTCCGGCAGATGAAGGAATTCGGGCTCGACCCGGCGAAGGTCACAAAATTCCTCGTCCTGCACTCCCACTTCGACCACGCGGGGATCGTCCCCTATTTCAAGAGGACATACCCGGACATGGAAGTGCTGGCCTCGGCGGCGGCCTGGAACATCTTCGCCATGCCCAAGGCCATCACGATCATGAACAGCTTCAGCCAGATGAGCGCGAAGCAGATGGGCGCCGCGGATGCGCTCAAGGAATACGACATCGACTGGCGGGACGACATCACGGGCACGACCGTCGGCGAGGGAAGCAAGATCGACCTGGGGGGCGTGACGCTCAACATCCTCGAAACGCCCGGCCACACGAACTGCTCCATCACCGCCTACGAGCCGAACCTCAAGGCCCTCTTCCCGTCCGACGCCGCAGGGATCCCCTACCGGGACCTCCTCTTCCCCTCCATGAACACCAACGCCAACCAGTTCCTGGAAAGCCTGGAAACCAAGATGAAGCCCCTGCCCGTTTCGATCTTCTGCGCCGACCATTACGGCTACATCACGGGCGACGAGGCGGCGACGGTCGTGGACAAGTCCATCCAGGAAGGCCGCAAGTGGAAAGCCTACCTGGAGGAATACTACCGGAAGAACAACGGCGACATCGACGCCTCCGCGAAGTCCCTGACGGAGTACTTTTACAAGGAATTCCCCGGCTACTTCATCGCCCCCGACATCCTCGAGGGGGTCTTCAAGCAGATGTTCAAGTTTATCGGAAAGACCATGCAGTAAGAATGATCCGCCCCGGGTGGATGGTGAAAGGGGCTGGCCCGTTGAGGGTCAGCCCCTTTCCTTGTCGCCCGATGGCGTCCGGGACGGGAGGGAACATCCCCGCCCTCAGAAAACGATGTAGTACAACGACGAGATCAGCAGGGCCGCGATCAGCACCAGGGCGACGGGGCCGACCAGATAGCGGTAGGCGCCGTAGATGGAACACCGGAAGTACTCGCCGGTGACGACGAAGCAGACGTGCATGGGCGACAGCATCATGCCCATGTAGCCGAAGGAATAGGCGCAGGCCGTCGCGGCCGCAAGCGTCCCGGGGCCGGGGTTTTCGCCGAGGAGGGCGAACACGATGGGGAAGCTCGCGCCGACAAAACCGAAGGCGACCCCTGTGACCAGACCGGCGATGAAGGGAATGACCATGATGACGGTGAGGAGCGGAATCCCCGCGGCGATGAGTTCGTCGCGCATGAGCGTCACGAGCGTCGACCCTGCCCCGTCCAAGGGGTACTGGATGACCGACGAGAAGAGCTGGATGCCCACGACGAGGATCATCATGAGCCAGGTGTTCCGGTCCCTGAAGAGCCCGAGGGACGGCCCGAAAGAACGGGAATCGGCCGTAAAGATCCACAGCAACGCGGCGAGGAGACCCGCCAGCATGGCGAGCAGGCTTGCCCGTGTCCCGCCGACACCGACCGTCGGCAGAAGGGCCGAACCGAGGACGGAGAGGCTGACGAGAAGAGCGATGGGCCCCATCGCCGAAAGGGCCCCGACGGGGTCGAGGGACCCGTTTTGCGAGCCTTCGCCGTGCCTCCTGGCCACCTTCCGCAGGATGAAGAGATACCCCCCCAGCACGGCAACCGCCGTAAAGGGGACCTGGACCAGGAAATAGGCGGCCACGGGGAGCCCCGAGTAGCGGATGGCCAGGATCACGCCGGGGTAAAGGGGCCACCAGTACTCCCAGATGTGACGGAACCAGTAGTTGACGGCCACCTTGTGGTTTTCATCGAGCTCGTTTTCCGCATCCACCGACGCGACCAGGGGCGCCGAGAAAAGGGCCCCCCCGGGCATGGGGAGAAGCCCGATCAGCGCGGGAAGGCCGGCAAGCAGGAGCCTCCTGCTTCTGAGCCATTCTCGCAGGGCCGTGACCGTCTTCTCCATCCGGCCCGATTTGCTCAGAGCCTCGGTGAAAAAGAGAAGAAGCAGAACGATGACCGTGAGCAGGTAGTTCTCGGGCCTTGCAAGATCGGCCGTCTGCCGCGCGACACCCCGCAGACCCGTCCCGGCCCACAGGGAAAGAAGCGCGGAGAAGAGAAGAATCGAATACCCCAGGTGAAGACCGGCGCGGTTCACAAGGAGAATACCGAGGAAGGAGAGACCCACCTTGACGATGGCGGGTACGGTCGTGAATCCTTCAAGCATTGGCCCGGTCGATCCCTCCTTCACCCGAGATTCCGGAAACGACCGGTTTCCCCTCGGTCATCCAGAAACATCTCACCGCGCCGCCCGGTTCCTCAACGGGACGCTGCGCGTGTCGTAGAGGAGCAACAAAATGTGGATGAGGATGAGCGCAATGAGCGCGCCCGCATAGAGATACACCGTTCCCAGCGACCCCTGTTCCGAAACCCAGCCGACGAGATAGACGGCCAGGGCTCCCACCCCGAAGATCAGAATGGCTGCGAAACCGTAGCCGGTGCTCCTCCAGCGCCTCGGGGTGAAGTGGGCGATGAGGCTGTTTTCGATGGGCTGGATGCCGAGGGCGAAAAAGACGTAAGCCGCTGCAGCCATGACGAGAGATTGCTCGCTCAGAGAGGCGATGAGGATGACGAGCGGGAGGCTCGAAGCGTTAAAGACCAGGTAAAGCCTCCGCAGGTCGTGCCGGTCCGCCAGCCGCCCCCCGAGGAGCTGCCCGAAAATTCCCGCGGCGTAGACCAGCGAGGTCAGGAGCGCCGCGGCCATCGTCGCCGTCGCCGCGATGTCGGGGATCTGGAGCGAGTGGAAGAAACGCGAGAGAAATGGCGCCCGGAACTCGATGTGGGCCGGGAGAGCCACGATGTTGATCCTGTAGACCAGTCCCCCCAGCGTGACGATCCAGAAGAAAAGCACAATCCGTTTGAGCGGATGGGTTTCCTCTTCCCATTCCCGCCCGAAGGGGTTTTCCTGCAACTCGAGGGGGGTCTCGTCGATTCCGACGAGCAGAAGGGCGGCCCCCCAGAGAAACCCGAAGACGCCGATTGCGAGGTAGGCCATCTTCCATCCGGCAAGCCAGTTCATGAGGCCCGCCAGGAAGGGTCCCGAGATCAGCCCGACGGTCCCTGCCACGCTGAAAACGCCGAGGGCCGTCCCCCGGTTCTTTGCACCATGGGAGATGAGACCCATGCCGGCCGGGTGGCAGATGCAGGAGAAGACCCCGATCACGGTGAGGGAGTACATGATACCGGCCGGCGTATCCGAAAGGGCGGTCATGACGGAACCTGCGGCGGTACCAAAGAAGCACAGGATCAGCGCTGCGCGGTTGCTGAACCGGTCGGCGAAGACCCCCCAGGGGAGCGCACAGACCCCGAACATGAGGTACATGGGGAAACCCAGCTCGAGCACCTCCTTTAAATCCGTCTTCAGGGACAGCATGAGCGGGATGGCAAGCGCCGGGAAGGCGATCTCGTGGAAGTGAAAGATGAAATGCGACATGAAGGTGAAGAGAACTATCTTTCTCTCGTTGTCGGAATTCGAAACAGGCATCCCTGGCTGATCCTCGGTCGGCGGGGGGACATGCGCCCGTCTCGGGCGCCTTCCGGAAGAGGGGCTCCCGGCAGGCCCCCTCAGCTCCTGACGTATCGGTCGAACCACCGCATGAATTCATCGTCGACCAGCTCCTTCCGCCTCGCCGTCCCGGGATCCATCAGGACAAAGATCCCCGTGGATCTCGTGCAGAGCTCGCCGGCCGCGTTGCTGATCTCACCTCTCGCATAGGCCTTCCGCCCGTTCTCGACCCCGTCAACCCTTCCTTCGGCCTTCAGCTCCTCCCCGACGGAGACGGGCTTCAGGAAATCGACCGTCATCGATTTGGTCAGGATCAGGCTTTTCGTCTGATAGATAACGGCCCGTCCCATGACCTCGTCGAGGATGGTCGCGAGGATGCCGCCGTGAACGAGGGTGTCCCACCCGCAGAGGTGGCCTGGTACGGTGATCCAGCACAGAACGGTATCCCCGCCGGTGTAAAACTGAAGGTGGAGCCCGTGCGGGTTGGTGGGGCTGCAGCCGAAACAGTTGTGGTCCCGCCGGTTCGGCAACGGCCGATACGGTCCTCTTTCATCCGACATCCGACATCCGCCTCTCCTGAACAATCGGCCCCGGGCGGATCCTCCGGGGAAAACGCTGACCTTATATCACAAGCTACGGCGGAAAGAGAACCGCAATCTCGCGCTCGAATCCGTGTCGTCGGCATCGACTGCAGGGCTTGACATCTCTCCGGGGGTGATGATTAATAGGGCTGCGAAGGGACGCCCCTCCGTCGAACCCAGAAAAAGCCCGAGACAGGACGGACATGAAAAAAAACAGAGGGCTCACGACCGGGAGGGTCGAACAGGGACACGGTTCCGGAGACACAGGCTCCTCCCTGAACGCCCTGCTGGCCTCCTATGCCTCGGTCACCGGCAGGGAACTGCTCGACCGGATCCTCGAAGCGGAAAACCCCGCCCTATGGGTCGAGAGCCTCTCCTTCGGCGATTTCTTCTGGCTCATCAAGAAAATCGGCAACGACGACACCCTTCCCCTGCTTTCCCTCGCGACCGACGACCAGTGGCAACACCTCCTCGACATGGAGATCTGGGACCGAGACCACCTCGACGAGGAGAAGGCCATGGTCTGGCTTCAGAGGCTCTATGAAGCCGACCGACAGAGAACGGTCCGCTGGCTCCTGAGCGACGGGTATGAGTTCGCCTGCCTCTGCCTGAAAAAATATCTTCAGGTCCTGGTGGTGGAGGAAGACGAAGAGCCGCCGGAGATCCCTGAAGGGTATTTCACGCACGACGGGGTGGTCTTCCTCGGGGTCTCGAACGAGGCCTGGCGGCCCTTCATCGAGGAGATGACGAAACGCATGGCTGGTGAACACCCCGCCCGTTATTGGGCGCTCCTTCAGGCCCTGCCCGTCATGATCGCCTCGGAAGCGGAGGAGGAACTCTATCACCGGCGAAGCACGAGGGTTGCCGAGCAGGGATTCCTCCCCTTCGAAGAGGCTCTCGAGGTTCTCTCCCCGCTCGACGAACGGGTCCTTGCCGCAGGCGCCGGTGAAAGGGTCGTGCCCATCGACCTGGACGAGGAGGAGATCAAGGCGCTGGTTCCCCTTCTTCCGCTGTACCAGGCGGAAAAAGGTACGCTTTTCGAGAAGGCCCTCAAGACCGTCGCAGACCCCGGCGTGATGGACAGGATCCGGCTCGAGTTTGCAGGCATCTGCAACGCTTTGCTCGCCCTTGAGACACCGACGGTCGAGGACCCCCAGGATCTGGTGAGGGTCTGTCGTGAAGCGGCGGGCTACCTGAATCTCGCGATGGAGAGGATCTGTGAAGGCGACCCGGAGAGGGCCGGCGGAATGATGCGGGCAAACCCCCTCCTTTGGATCCACCGGGTCGGCTTCGGGTATCTGCTGAAACTCCGGTGGAAGGCCGAGCAATGGAAGAAGAAAAGCTGGTTTGACCGAAAGGGGCTCTCTCCGGTCTTCTGGGGAGAGGACAGGGGCGGTGTGCTGGCGGCGCTCCTTTTGAAGAAACCGATGCTCTTCCAGGGCCTCGAGGCCGGCGAACCGGTGAAATGTTTCGAGCATGTCGAAGAACTCGAGCGGGCGGAGAGGATTCTCGAGGAGGTCATCGCACTCGACCGCCTCTGTGAGGCGATCGCGCAGGCCGCCCCCCCGGAAGAGTCCCTGCTCCTCGAGGAGGAACTGACCTACAGGCATCTGATCTTCGAATTCTGGTCCCGTCGTCTGATCGAACGGAAACCCTCCATGAGAGGGATCTCCATGGAGGAAGCGGGAAGACTGTTCACGCTTCTGCGTTCGGGGGAAAAAGGACCGCCTTACAGGATGCCCGGTTTCGGCGAGGCCTTCGTGAACGACCTCATGACCCACGCGGCGGAGGAGGATCCCGCACTCCGGACGATCCTTGCCTCCATCTGGGAGGACTTCCGGCGGGATTGCGAACGGGTGGCGAGCGCCGATCTCGAACGGGTCATATCGCGGTTTTTCCTGATCCGTTGACCGGGAACAACTCGTTTCGACACGGACACACGCCCGGGGCTGAATCATCCCGCGTCGAAGCGCCGAAAAAGAAAAGGGGGATCGTCCCTCATCGTCGATCCCCCCTTCCTTTTTCGGCGGCAGACGCAGCAAGGTGAGTTGTCGACCGTCGTCTCAACGGCCGGGATAGCGCCGCATCCTCTCCCCCGGATCCCTCCCGGAACCCGGGGTCGGCGTTTGCCATCGCGGCCGGACTTCCTCCTGCTGCTGCGGTGTCATCCCCTTCCACTTTTCCCGAAGCTCCTGGCGTCTCTCCGGGGGGAGTTGCCGGTATCGCTGATAGGACTGCCGGATCCTGTTTTGATCTTCCGGCGGCATCTGCCTGAATCTGTCGTATCGCTCCCGGATCTCCCGGCGCTTCTCCGGCGGCAGTTCCCGCCATCTCTCGAAACGAACCCGGGCCTCGTCTCTTTCCTGGGGTGTCATTTTCTGCCACCGCTCGGCACCCCTCCGAAGACGGTCCTGGCGATCCGCGGGGATCTGATCCCAGCGGTCCTGGAAAGGCTTCAGCACCTGCTGTTCCTCCGGCCTCAACTGATCCCAGCGCGTTCCCTGCGCGGCCCCCTGGACCGGCATGAGGATCAAAAAGAGGACCGGGAGTGCCGCAACCAAAACACCACTCCCTCTATTCATCGGTGGACTCCTTCTGCCCGGCGGTTTCCTTTCGCTGAAGGCTGCGTTCCTTTTTCTTCTCACCCCCGTCAGGCGCCCTCTCTTCCGGATGTACGGGTTTCCCGGAAAGATAGGGGTCGATGCCGCTGTATCCGTCTTTCTCAAAGGTTCCGAGAAATTCGAGGAGTTCCGGATCCGGCTCCGGGGCGGTTTCCCTGGCCTGAAGGCCGCCCCACAGCATGAGGACCACGGCCGCGACGGCCAGCATCTTAAACGGTGTCTTCTTCATCGGCCAGCCAGCTGTAGAATTCCAGATCCTCGTAGAGGTCGATCTGGTCTTTCGCGAGGACGATTTCGAAATCTTCGGGATTCTTGATGACGAGATCGTGCCTCGGCGAAGCGAACCAGAGAGAAAAAACCAGGACGGCTGCCGCCGCCGTGGCCATGCCGCTCACCTTCAACCACCGCGGGAGCCGAAGCATCCACCCGGGCTGTTCATCGGCGACCTCGACGGCGCGATACCGGGCACTCCGCAACCTCTCCAGCGTCCGGTGATCCAGTGTCTCGACGCTTTCATCCAGCGCTTCCTTCACCCTGCCGAGGAAACGCGCGTCCTGCCCGTTTTCGAACTTCTCAGTCACGACCAAAAGCCTCCAGTCTGACTCTCAGCGTATGCACGGCCCTCGAATAATGGGTCTTCACGCTTCCCTCGGAGCAACCCATCGCCCTGGCCGTTTCGGCCACGTCCATCCCCTCCCAGGCCCGGAGCAGGAACGCCTGCTGCTGGCGAAGAGGAAGCTCCTTCAACCCCTTCAAGAGAGTATCGGTAAACTCACGCCGGAAGACGTGATCGGCCGGCCCCGCGGCATCGGCATCGGCGATCCCCTGCAAGGGGTCTTCCTCATCGTCATCGCCGGTTCTGGGCGTGAGCCACCCCATGAACCTCTTTCGGACGGCGTTCCGCCGGTACCAGTCCGTTATCCGGCTCTGGAGGACCCGATAGAAAAGCACGTTCCATTCCGAATCCGGACGTTCCCTGTACAGCCTCACAAACCGAAGCATCGCCTCCTGCACGAGATCGAGGGACTCCTCCCTGTTCCCCGTGGCGATGACGGCCATCCGGAAGGCCCTGCGCTCGATCCCGGAAAGAAAACGGTTCAGATTCTCTTTCGCGCCCAGCTGATTCTCCTCGAGAGCCTTCACCGGCGGCGCCACCCTGCGGTGCAAGGTCTTGTTGAATTCAAACGCTTAGCCATTGAAACCGTTGACAAAAGACGACTCCCTCGACGGGACATATCCAACCAGCGGGGCATTTTTACCACAAATTCGATGGCGGGGGTGAGCCCTTTTTTATCGGCTCCATGGAGAAGGGCTTTCACGGGAGAGGGTTGTACGGAAATGGATTCGGTGAAACCGCCGGCTGCACTTCAGGGGCAACGCGGAAAGGACAGCGGGAAGGATGAGTTACGCGGGGATCCGAGCTTTGGGCCTGCCGGGAATTGCAGCCCAAGGGGGAAAACCCCCGGGAGGTCGACACCGGGGGCTTCCATGATCTTTCTTTACTTTACTGCGGCCTTCAGCTCTTTGCCGGGGGTGAATTTCGGCACATTCTTCGCCGCGATCTTGATCTCCTTGCCGGTTCTGGGGTTTCTCCCCTTGCGGGCGGCCCGCCTGGAGACGCTGAAGGTACCGAATCCGACCAGTGTCACCTTACCCTTCTTCTTCAGGGTCTTGGTGATCACATCGATCATGCAATCCACCGCCGCCGCCGCGGCCTTTTTGGTTTCTACGACCTTTGCAACCTCTTCGATCAAATCGGCCTTGTTCATTTAGCCCTCCTTTCTTCCGATATGATTTCCTGTTTCCGCAGGGAGGGACGCTCTCCCCGCTTTCAGATGATCACTGAACAGCTTACCTCCCCTCTCGATTCCCTCCTTTCCCTTGCTGGCTTTCCGGGTCTCCGGATCCGCACATCGCCACTTTCCCGTCGGTCGATCCTGCGGCCGGCGCCCTTTGGAAGGGTGTACCCCGGACATCATAAACGCCTTGAACGCGATCGTTGAAAACCCCCTTCCCCGAAGGGATCAACGCCTCTCAAGCGCGCAAACCCTTCATACACGCCATTATTTCGAATGTCCAGAGAAAAAATGTCGAGCCGATCATTTTTGAATCGACGCTTCGAAGAGAGCGGAAGAGCCGACAGAGGCAGACCTGCTATTTGAGCATGGAGAGAAAGAGGCCGGCAGCCGCGGCCGTTCCGATCACTCCCGCAACGTTGGGGCCCATGGCGTGCATGAGAATGTAATTGTGCTTGTTTTCCGTCCGCGCGACGACCTGGGCCACGCGTGCGGCCATGGGGACGGCGGACACGCCTGCCGCTCCGATGAGCGGATTGATCTTCTCCTTGAGGAATAGATTCATGAGCTTGGCCAGGAGAATGCCGCCTGCCGTGCTGAACGAGAACGCCACCAGCCCGAGAAAAAAGATATACAGGGATTGGGGCCGCAGAAAGACTTCTGCCGGCATGGTGGCGCCGACGCACACCCCGAGGAAAATGGTCACGATATTGATGAGCTCGTTCTGGGCGGTCTTGGTTAGACGCTCCACGACGCCGCATTCCCGAAACAGATTCCCCAAAAAGAGCATACTGGCCAGAGGCGCTGCAGCCGGGACGAGAAAACAGACGATCAGGGTGGCGACGAGGGCGAACCCCACCTTCTCGACCCGGCCGACCTTCCGGAGAGTCCGCATCTTGATCAAACGCTCTTCCCTTGTCGTCAGGAGCCTCATGATCGGCGGCTGAATGATGGGGACCATGGCCATGTAGGAGTAGGCCGCCACCGTCGTCGCCCCCAGGAGATGAGGGGCGAGTTTGGAAGTCAGGAAGATGGTCGTGGGGCCGTCGGCCCCGCCGATGATCCCGATGGAGGCCGCCTCGTGGAGATTGAATCCCAGGAGCAGGGCGCCGAAGAATGTGATGTAAACGCCTAACTGGGCCGCTGCACCCAGCAGCAGCGTCTTCGGGGCGGCGATCAACGGACTGAAATCCGTCAGGGCGCCGACACCCAGGAAGATGAGCGGGGGCAGGATGTCCCACTTGTCGATGGTGAAATGGTAGAAAACCCACAGAAGTCCGTTTTCCTTCATCATGTCCGTGAGGGGGATATTGACGATGATCATCCCGAAACCGATGGGCACCAGCAGCAATGGCTCGTAATTCTTCACGATGGCCAGGAGGATGAACGTAAGCCCGATGACCCACATGACGACGTGCCCGTACGTCACGTGGATGAAACCCATTCCCTGAATCAATTCGTTGAAAAGACTGACATCCATGGGTGTTTCTCCCTGTGTCGTGATGAAACGCCTGAGCCGTCAGGAGTTCCCGCGCTCTTCCTTTTTCCCGTCGGGCACCGTTTTTTCGCCCTCCGCCATGGGGTATTCTACGAAGGACTCGGGAATGACGAAGACATACTCGGGTAATTTATTCTCCGACGAAATGGTTTCTTTCATCGCGTCGTACTCTGCGGGGAGTTTGACCACTTCTTCTTTTTTCTCTTTCTTCCTGAGGTTCTCCTCGAGCCGCATCGAGACGGCTGAAAAGATTCTGATCCCGATCAGAAGAGCCAGGAGGCAGAAAAACACCCCGCTGAATCCATAGACAAACACCTCAAAGGCCTGGCCCCAGTTCGTAACCTGCATGGCTGTTCTTTTTCCCTGTGGGTGAGTGGAAGATCTCCGGTGCACAAGATGCCGGTTGAGCATTCCTAACCGTCAATGCGCGCCGAATCAAGAAAAAAATCGATCCGGCGTTCATTATCCGCTGTCGAAACACCGACACTTCGTCGAGACGCTCCCCCGGGCTCATGCCCGCATGGTCCTCCTGCCGCCCCATACGCCCCTTGCGGTATGGATCGCTCCTGCTCTTTTGATTTTTCCATCGAAAAACCTTATCATAAAGTAAATACTGAATTTCTTCATCGACCACGGGAAACGACGGCAGTGGATCGTCTTTCAGCCACGCATCCCGGGAAGTGAAGGAGACCCGGCGGGAAACCGGTTGAACTTCAAGGCGCCGGGCGGGTGTTCATCAGGCCGTTAAACGAGAAGCGAAAAGGCCTGAGACCGGCACTTTTCTTGCAAATTTCACGGAATTACAGACGTGAACCGGCCTGTCGAAAGGTGGTGCCCTACCCCATGCCGAAGAAGCCACAATCCAAAGTGCCCCCCCCCATAGGCAGGAAAACAGACAAGAGTCGGTCAATTGAGAAAATCATAAAGAAAAACAAGCTGATATCGAATTGGTTGAAAAACGGCGGGACCGGCAGCGCTAAGCTCCTGATGGTCCTCACTGAGAAACTCACCGGCGAGGTGAAGAAAAAGATCGAGTCTTCGGCCGATGCCGTCATCGAACTGGGGGCGGACACCCTACGCCGTATAATCGAAATCGAAAGAGAAAACAGGCACTTACGATCTCTCAGCCTCACGGACGAACTGACGGGTCTCTACAACAAGCGATTTTTTCAGGTTCAGCTTGGTGTCGAGGTGGCACGATCGCGACGCACAGGGCAGCCCTTCTGCCTGGCCATCCTCGATTTCGACAATTTCAAGGAAATCAACGACAGCCTCGGACACGCCGAGGGTGACCGGTTCCTGAGGGAAGTGGGGTTGCTCATGCGTGACAGGCTGAGACCAACGGATTTCCTCTGCCGCCTCGGGGGAGACGAATTCGGCATCCTGATGCCGGCGACGGGCCTCGTTGACGCCATCGGCATCGCGCGGCGGCTCCAGCAGTTCATCACCGACATACACTGGAAGAAGTGCATGATCACGGCAAGCATCGGCATGGTGGAATTCGATCCGGTCGCGAAGACGGAACTCGGTGACCTCTTCCACCTCGCCGATATGGAGCTCTACAGGGCCAAGAAGGACGGCAAGAACAAGATCTCCTACAGAGGGATCGTCGAAAGGCGCGTGGCCGCGGCGGAACCCGTCAGCCTGCAGGAGCGGGATCTCCTTCTCAAGGCAAGGGGTGGGAAATCCCCGAAATGAGCCGCTGATCAGCGACATCCGAAGCGGACGGAAGGTAAGAAAATGAAGATGAGAAAGAAGAGAAAACCCGTCATCGTCTGTATCACCAGCGGAAAGGGAGGCGTGGGCAAGACCTTTCTTGCCGTCAACCTTGCCGCGGCGCTTGCCGAGAAGGGCAAGAAAACCCTCGTTGTCGATTGCGACTTCGGCCTCGCCAACGTGGACATCATGCTGGGCATTCGACCGGTCCGGACCATGAGGGATGTCGTCTTCGGCGACGCAACCCTCGCGGACGTCATCGTAAAGACCCCGGGGGGGTTCGACCTCGTGCCCGCCTGCTCCGGCGTGCCGGGCATGGCCCAGCTCCTCTATGAACACATCGAGCGGATCAAGGAGATGATTCGGTCGCTCGAGTCTTACGACCTCATTCTCCTCGACACCGGTGCCGGTATGACGGAGGTCGTCCTCCAGTTCAACCTGGTTGCCGATCGCAGTATCCTCGTCATCAACCGCGAGCTGACTTGCCTGACCGATGCCTATGCGATGATCAAGGTCCTCTCCCAGCTGTTCGGCAGGGATGCCTTTGACATCGTCGTCAACTCGTCGGCGGATAAAGAGGAAGGAGAGCGGATCTTCCGCCACCTCGACGCCACCAGCAGGCGGTTCCTCGGTTTTCCCCTGACACACCTCGGGTCTCTCGTCCACGACGATGAGGTGCCGCGATCCATCATGAACCAGGAAATCCTGGTGAAGGCCGTCCCCCATTCCAGAAACGCCCGGAGCTGCGCCTCCATGGCAGGAGCCCTTTCCCGCTTGCGGCCGCGACCTCCCGGCGCCGAGGGGACCCAGCCGACGATCGCCTGCGAACGGATCGGCGGAAGGCACACAACCGCGTGAATAAAAAAACTGGAAATTTAAATAAAAAGCGGATATTTTTACGCTTCTCAGTGATCGACCGGCCATCGGGCCTGGAGGCTTTTTATGAAAAGGTTCAACAAGCGTTTATCCATTCTGGTCTCTTTCTGGCTGCTCCCCGTTCTTCTCGTCATGTTCGGTCCGCACGGTGACAGCCGGGTTGCGGCCGTTGATACGAACACCTACAGGAGTCTGAAGCTCTTCACCGAGGTCATCGACATCGTCGAGAAAAACTACGTGGAAGATGTCAAGACGCAGACGCTCATCCAGGAAGCCATCAACGGGATGATCCGGTCCCTGGACCCCCACAGCGCTTTCCTGACCCCGGACCAGTACAAGGAACTGCAGGTGGACACGAGCGGCCAGTTCGGAGGACTCGGGATCGTCATCACGATCCAGAACGACCAGTTGACGGTCGTCTCGCCGATCGAGGACACGCCCGCCTTCAAGGCCGGCATCAAGGCGGGGGACAGGATTCTCAAGATCGACGGACAGCTGACGAAAGGGATCGCCATCACCGAAGCCGTCAAGAAGATGAGTGGGCCCGAAAACACCAAGGTGACCCTCACCATCATGAGGAAGGACTTCACCGAGCCGAGAGATTTCGCCATCACCCGGGCGACGATCAAGATCAAGAGCGTGAAACACCAGGTCTTCGATGGAAATATCGGCTACATCCGGCTGTCGAATTTCCAGGAGTCGACCTATGATGAACTGAAAAAGGCCCTCCAGGACATCCACGCGAAGGCCAAACCCCTGAAAGGCCTCGTCCTGGATGTCCGGAACAACCCCGGGGGTCTCCTGGAACAGGCCGTGAAGGTATCGGACGCCTTCATCAAGTCCGGGGTGATCGTTTCGACCAGGGGCAGGGTCCGGACCGTCGACGCCAGCTTCTCGGCGAGGGACGACGGAAACGAACCGACCTGTCCGATGGTCGTGATCGTCAACGAGGGTACGGCAAGCGCCTCGGAGATCATCTCGGGCGCGTTGCAGGACAACAGCCGGGCGATCATCCTGGGAACCAAAACCTTCGGAAAGGGATCCGTCCAGACGGTCATCCCCCTCGAAGACGGCTCGGCCATCAAGCTGTCGACCGCCAAGTATTTCACGCCCAAGGGGAGGTCCATCCAGGCGGAAGGGATCATACCGGACATCGTGGTCGAGTTCGTGAAAACGGCGGAGGAGGAAGAAGGACCGGAGACGGTCATCCGGGAGAAGGACCTGAAGGGTCACATCAAGGGGGAGAAGGAGGCGGCACGGCCGAAGGAGGCACCGCCGAAGAAGGAGGAGAAGAAAGAAAAGGATCCCCTCGCCCGGGACAACCAGCTCAAGAGCGCCGTGGATATCCTGAAGAGCTGGGAGGTGTTCAGCAAAAGCGGTCGGTAACGGAGGGAAGGGCTCAGCCGGGCGTCGACGTGACAAGAAGGAAGAAGAAAAAGACGCGAAAGAACAACCGCTTCCGGCCGGTGTTCTTCCTTTCACTTCTCGGCCTCGCGATCCTCATCGTCTGGGTCATCATCCAGCCGGCGAAACACGAGATCCCTGAAAGGAAGGTCCTGCCGGAGGAGACCCGGCGGGGTACCCCGGAGGGATCCCGGGCAACGGAGGCACCCTTACCGGGGCGTTTGAAGATCGCGATTCTGATCGATGATATCGGCCAGGATCTGAAACCCCTCGATGAGCTCCTTCGGATCGATGCACCGATCGCTTTCTCGGTCCTTCCTTTCCGGAACCACTCCGTCGCGGCGGCAAGAAAGATTCATGAGAAAGGGCGGGAGGTTCTCCTGCATCTCCCGATGGAACCCCTCGACTACCCGGAGCGAAACCCCGGCGAAGGGGCGATTTTCACCACCATGGGCGAGAGGGAAATCCGGTCGCAGGTGGAAAAGGATCTGATGGCCGTTCCCTTCGCGTGCGGCGTGAACAACCACATGGGTTCCCGCTTCATGCAGGACGGGGAAAAGCTCAAGGTCCTCTTCGGGATCCTCCGGGAAAGAGACCTCTACTTCATCGACAGCGTGACGACGGCTTCTTCAAGGGCCGCGGAGATGGCAAACGCATCGGCTGTACGGTTTGCTTCCCGCAATCTTTTCATCGATCACGCCGCGGACAAAAACAGGGTATTCAGGAACCTGGAAGGTCTCCTGAAGAAAAAGGGAAACGGGGAGAGCTTCCTGGTCATCGGTCACCCCTATCCGGAAACGATCCTGGCCCTGAAGACGTTTCTCCCCAGACTCCGGGCGAAGGGCTTCGAATTCATCCCCCCGTCCCGGCTCATCCATGAAAACGGGGCTTCTCGCGCCGTTCGCCGTGCCCCGTCGCAACGAGGTTGACGATCCATGATCCACCCAAAGAGAAAAACAGCCCTCACGACCCTTCTTCTCCTCGGCGCCCTCATCGCCCTTCCGGCAGGGTCCGCTCCGCAGGCCGCCGGGGGCGCCCGTGGGGCCTATTCCCACTATGTGCAGGGTCTCTATGCCAGTCTCAACGGGCGATACCAGGACGCTGTATCCGCTTACGAAAAGGCTCTCCTTGCCGACCCCGCCTCCCCTTTTCTGGCGGTGGAGCTTGCGACCCTGTACACCCGGATGGGCCAGATCGATAAGGCGATCTCGGTCGGTGAGAAATCCCTCAAATACAACCCGGACTACGCCGACACCCACCTGATCCTCGGCGGGCTCTATCTGCACACGAGGCAATACGACAAGGCCGTCGAGACCTATCGCAAAGTGATCTCCCTGAATTCCGGCAACCTGGAATCCTACCTCTACCTGAGTGTCATCTACTCAGAGACCAAGCAGTACGCCGACGCGCTCGACATCCTCCGGCAGATGCTCCAAAGAGACCCCCGAAACGTCATGGGCCATTACTACACGGGCAAAGTCTATGCCGAGATGCGGCGATATCACGAGGCGGAGCAGTGGTTCCTCAAGACCCTGGAGCTCAAACCGCACTTCGAGGCCGCCCAGTCCGACCTGGCTCTCCTCTACGAACTGCAGGGGAAGAACGACAAGGCCCAGGAAATCTACATTCACATGATCGCCCAGCAACCCGGGAGAACATCGGCCAGGGTCAAGCTCGGGAAACTGCTGATCCGGGAGCGGAAATATGAGGAGGCCGTCCGGCAGTTCCAGGAGATCCTGAAACGGGATCCGAAAAACCGGGAAGTCCGTTTCACCCTGGGGCTGATCTACTACGAGTGGAACAAGTTCGACGAAGCCATCGCGGAATTCTCGGAGGTCCTCAAGAAGTATCCCGGGGACGAGGAGGCGCGATATTTCCGGGCCGCCGCCTACGGCGAGAAGAAACTCTTTCCGGAGGCCCTGGACGATCTGAACAGGATCCCGGTGAACTCCGACCTATACGCCAACGCGCAAATCCAGATCGGCGTGGTCCTGAAGAAGCAGAAGCGACTTCCGGAAGCCATCGACGTGGCGAAGAAGGCCCTGAAGGTCAAGGAAGGGGACCCCGCCCTCTACGGCTTCCTGGCTTCCCTGTACGAAGAGGCCAAGGATCTCGTGAAGGCGGAACAGACACTCATGGAAGGGTTGGCCGTGGCGCCCCGGAGCGCCGATCTGCACTACCGTCTCGGGGTGATCTACGAAAAGACAGACCGTTTCGATGAAAGCATGAAGCAGATGGAGGAGGTCCTGAAGATCGAGCCGGAGAGCGCCGAAGCGCTCAACTTCATCGGCTACAGCTACGCCGACAGGGGGATCCGTCTCGAGGAGGCCGAGGCCATGATCAAGAAGGCCCTGGAACTCAGGCCCGGCGACGGTTACATCACCGACAGCCTGGGCTGGGTCTACTTCAAGCAGAACCGAAACGAGGAAGCGATCCGGTACCTCGAGGAAGCCCTTCGCATCGTGCCCGACGATCCGGCCATCGCGGAACACCTCGGCGATGCCTACGCCCGGATGGGACGGGTCCAAGACGCCATCGAAAAGTACAGGCTCGCGCTCCAGTTGAAACCCGATGACGAAAAGATCCGGGAGAAGATCGAGAAGCTGTCCCGGTGATCCCATCTTCCGGATGAGATGTCCCGGCGCCGCGGCCGGAAAGGATCTTCGATCGAAGATGCGAAGACGGGCCCTTCTCGTCCTGATCCTCCTGACGATCGCTCTACCGGAAGGCTGTGCGCCCCGCAAAGCGCTCCTGCTCGGAGAGGATTTCTCTTCCCCGGAGCGCGCCCTCGCGACACTCGAGCAAAGACGGACCGCAACCGGCACCCTGCAGAGCCTCGGCACCCTGGCGGTCATCACGGCCGGCGGCCGTTACCGTGTGAAGACGGCCCTCTTTGCCAAAAGGCCCTCCTCGCTTCGAATCGAGGGGGTGCCCCTGTTCGGGCTCCCCGACCTGTATCTGACGGCCAACGGGGATCGCTTGAAGGTTTTCTTTCCAAAGGAAGGCAGGTTTTACGTCGGGAAACCAACGGGGGAGAACATCTCGAAGTTCCTGCCCTGGGGTCTTGCGGTGGATGAATTCGTCGCCCTTGTCTTCGGCATGCCGCCGCCTTGCATCGCCGGGGCGGCAAGATTCGAAGGCCGCGTGGAAGACGACCTGTACCGCATCGACGCCTTCGCCGGCGGCCTGCAGATCGGGTCGCTGTGGATCGACCCGCCGGACCACCGCCTCGTCAGGGCGCAGCGTTTGACCGAAAAAGGGGCCGTGCTGTACGAGGCGACCCTGAGCGCTTACGGCCCCGCCGGCGATCTCGCCATCCCGAAAGAACTCAGCCTGTACTTCCCCGGGGTCGAAGAGATCGAGGTCTCTCTCCGCCATGAAGAGGTCGAGATCGCCCCCGGGGCGACGGCAGACCTCTTCGACCTCGAGACGCCCGCCGGCATCACGCCGCTTCAGCTGGACTAAAGGGTCGGACGCAGGCAGTGGCCATCGGCCGAAGTCAAAAGCAACTGGAGGACAGATCATCTTTCTGTGAAAGGAGGAGACCATGACGGATCCAAAAAAGAGAGCGCTCATTGTTCTTCTGCTTTTCCTGTGGGGGGTGACAGCCGCACCCGGTTGGGCGGTTGGTCAGGAAACAAAGGTCGTCAGTACGAACTGGGTCAATAACAACTTGAGTCGGCCCGACATACGGATCGTGGACGTGAGAAACAGCGTGGTGGATTACTGGCAAGGCCACATCCCGGGTGCTGTCTACATGAATCCCGAGGTGATGCGCCTGGCCGACCGCGGGGTTCCGGTGAAGTTGATGCCCCCCGAGGCGCTGGTGATCATGCTCGGGGCTATGGGCATCGACCCGAAGACAACGGTCCTGATCTACACGGAAAAGGGGGACTTCAAGGGTCCGTACCTTGTGTGGGCCCTCGACTACCTCGGTCACAAACAGGTTGCCGTCATGGAGGGTGGATTTGCCAAGTGGCAGAAGGAGGGCCTCCCGGTCACCCAGGACTATCCGAAGATTGCGGCAAAGAAGTATCCGCTGCCGAAAAAGTTGCGCCGAGAAGTGCGGGCATCGCTCGATGAGGTGAAAAGAGCGGTCGCCTCCGGTGGGGCGCTGATTCTGGATGTAAGGCCTGTGGAACTCTATACGGGTGAGAAGGGTCCGTGGAAACGCAAAGGGCACATCAAGGGATCCCTCAGCAGGTTCTGGGGGGAAGATCTCACCGCAGACGGCATGTGGAAGAGCAAGGAGGAACTGAAAGCCGCCTACGAAAAGCTGGGAGTGACGCCCGACAAACAGATTATCACGTCATGCGGCCAGGGACAGATGTCGGCCCACACGTACTTCACATTGAAGTACCTCCTCGGCTACCCGAATGTCAGGAACTACGACGGCAGCTTCAACGAGTGGTCGAACATCCCGGATCTGCCCGTCGAGACGGGAATGACACCGTGAAGGAGGAACAGGGCCCTGCAGTGAGGGCTCTGCAGGTTCACGATCTTCCGGGTCGGCGACACCGGAAAGGAACTCGTGAGCGGTGAGAAAACGAGACCATCGCGGACCAACCGGCGACCCGCGCTGTCGGATCGCTCCGAAATCGGGTCCCCGGTGCGCCCGACGCCGCATGGTTCAATTGCACTTCGCACGTTCAAAAATTTTCCAACGTCCTCTGTTCGTGCTTGACATAGAATCCGGATCCCGTCTGGATATGGAATCCGCCTCTTGAATGAAGAAGAGCCGTCCTTTGGGTCGAGGACGGCTCTTCAGACGCTGTCGGAAAGCCACGCCTCACTTGATTTCCTTCAGTTTCGCTGCAGCGATCTTGGCCTGGTTGGATTTCGGGTACTTCTTCGTCACCTGCTGGAAGATGAGCTTCGCGCTCTGCTTGTCACCGAGTTTCTGGAAGGCCAGCCCCTGCTTGAGCATGGCGTCGGGGTTCTTGCCGCCCTTCGGATAGTTCTTGATCACCTTTTCATACTCCAGGATGGCCTTCTCGTAGTTGCCCTCCAGGTAGTAGCACTCGCCGATCCAGAACTGGGCGTTGTCGGCGTATTCCCCTTTCGGGTATTGCTTCAGGAACTTGCCGAATTCCTCCCGGGCCTGGGCGTACTTGCCTTCTTTGAACGTCCTGTAGGCGGACTGGTAGGCGGCTTCCCGATCGCTTCTGGTCTCGGCGACGGCCGGCGCCTTGCCCTCTCCCTTGGCGGCCGGTGCCTCCTTCTTGCTCACGCCGATGAAACTCTCGATGTATTCCACCCGGAAGGCGAGGTCGTCGAGCCTCTCCTTCAACCCGCCGTTCTTCTGGACCGAGGAGATTTCCTTCTTGATCTCGTCGACGGAGCCCCTGAGGCCCTGGACGTTGTCGCGCAAGCCGATCATGTCGGCGCTTGCGTCCGCCTGCTGCTTCCGCAGGACCGCGTTGATCTCCTTGGCCTCCGCCAGCTCCTTTTCGACCTTTGCCAGTTGGGCGCTGAGTCGATCAACCTCCGCTTTCAGGGCGGATACTCTCTGGTCGCTCGTCTGCCTGACGCGATCCAGATCCCCCGTGGTGGCGCAGCCCCACAGAAGAGCCAGCAAAACGACGAAACAAAGCGTAGATTTCTTCTCCAAGGCTTCCGCCTCCCTGATCGAAGATTTACTTCTGCTTCGTGACGGAGAACTGGGCTCGCCGGTTCTTCGCCCAGGCCGCCTCATGATGCCCCGGGTCCAGGGGCTTCTCCTCCCCGTAACTCACCGTGGTCAAGCGTCTCGAGTCCACGCCGAGACCGACGAGATATTTCTTCGCGGCATCGGCCCTTCTCTGACCCAGGGCGAGGTTGTACTCGTTGGTCCCGCGCTCGTCGCAATGCCCCTCGATGCGCATGACGTAACCCCGGTTGGCCCGGAGCCAGTCGGCATGCTTCTTGAGCGTCGCCCGCGCCTCTTCCGTCAGTGCGTACTGATCGAAACCGAAATAGATGTTCTCGAAGCCGTCGCCCTTCGCCGCCGCGGCCGTGGCCGCTTCCCGGTCCCGCATCGCTTTTTCCCGCAGCTCCTGCTCCCGCAGGGCGCGCTGACGGGCCTCTTCGTCCCTCATCCGCTGGAGTTCGGCATCCGAGGGCTGGCCGGGCTTCGACACCGCGGTCCCCCGGTCGTCCACGAGCGTTTTCTTCTCGGGGGCGCAGCCGATCAAAAAGATGGCGGTGAGACCTCCGATCAGAAGGAGTCTCCCTGCCCAGGTGAGCATCTTCTGCATGAATCGTTCCTCCCTTGTTGGCTGGTTCTGAAACCCACCCCTCGGCGTGCAACCACCGAAGGAAACCGCGCTAATTTAATCCATCTCTCCGAAGAGCGTCAATACAAATTTCACCTCGGTGACCAGGAGGGATAGCTGTAGCCGTCGAGTCCCTCGTGGAGAACGCGTACATTCGTGCCGTTGGAATTCATGACGCAGAGCCTGGCCTTCCCCCCCTGCTTCGAGACAAAAACGATGTATCGGCCGTCGGGGGACCAGGCGGGGGAGTCGTTGCGGCTGTCGTTGGACGTCAGCCGGACCGGCGGCAGGGACCCGTCCACCCCGATGACGTAGACCTGGAAACGGCCGCCCTCGCGCCCCTCGTAAGCGATCCGGTTTCCCCGGGGGGACCAGGCGGGGGAGGTGTTGTAATTGCCCTCGTAGGTGAGCCGTCGCGCGGAATTTTCGCCGATGCCCTTCACGTAGATCTGGGGCGAGCCGGCCCGATCGGAGACAAAGGCGAATTGGCGGCCGTCGGGCGACCAGCTGGGCGAGACCTCGATGGAGGGTTCGTTCGTCAGCCGCTTCAGGGAACCGCCGTCCACGTCCAGCAGGTAGATATCCTCACTGCCGTCCTTGCTCAACGTGACGAGCATCTTTCTCCCGTCGGCGGCCCAGGACGACGGCAGATTCAGCCCCGGGTAGGAGACGATTTTCCGCACCGTCCTGCGATGGACGTCCATGAGGTAGCCGTTGGGGTTCCCGTCCTTGTAAGAAACGAAGGAAAGCCTCTTCCCGTCGGGGGACCACCGCGGCAGCAGTGTGAGAGACTGGAAGTTGGTCAGGCGGGTGACATCGGTGCCGTCGAAGCTCACCGTGTAGATCTCCGACACCGCGCCCCTCTTACCGGAGAAGGCGATCCTGGTATGGAAAAGCCCTTTCTCACCGGTAAGGGCCAGGATGATCTCGTTGGCAAAACGCAGGACCATTTCCCGCCGTTCATCGAGGGTGCCGAAATATTTCTTCCCCACGAGGAGTTTCCCCTGGACCACGTCAAAGAGACGAAACTCCACGGTCAGTTCCTTGCCGTTGTATCGGTACCCCCCCGTCACGAGGGATTCCGCACCGACGGCCACCCAGTCGGGAAACCGGATGCTCTCGGCCGTGATGCCCGTTTTCTTCGGATCTCCGAGGTAAGCCTTCTTGTCGAGGATGTTGAACAGACCCGTGATCATCAGGCTCCGCGACAACGTATCGGAAAACCAGGCGGAGTAATCGGCCCGAGCGTTGCCGTCGAGGTTCTTGAAATCGGGGACGGCGATGGGAAACTTCTGGAACGCGGGGGAGTCGATGTCGATATACACTTTGCCAGCGGCCGGATCAACGGCCATCCCCGCGATGACCATGACGGCCACCCAAACCGAAAGAACGTATCTCATGGAATCCAACCCTTCTCTTTCCGAGCCTCCGAAAGGGCCTGAAGGAAACAATCCGGCTTCCTTCACGGCCCGCCGTATCCATCCGTCGTATCGTTCCGATCGACCCCGTTGCGCGCGCCGGGGCTCTCACTGCAGGTCCGACGACCGGAAACGGATCCCGAGTTCCACGCTGTCGTCCCGGATCCAGTCGGGCAGAGGGGCAAAGGGGCTCGCCTTCCGGACCGCCCGCATGGCCGATTCGTCGAAGAAACTGTTCCCGGATTTCTTCTCGAACTGCGCCGAGAGAAGCGCCCCGGACCTCGCGATCTTCACATCGACGATCGCCTCGAGGTTCTGGTTCAGGATGCTCTGCGGCAGCGCCCACTGGCCCCGGATTCTGGACCAGATCGATGCGTAATAGGCCTGGAGCCTCGTGTTGGTTTCTCCCTGCCCGGCAGGCCCCGCCGGACCGGCCGCACCTTTCTTCTCCGAGGAAGCCAGCCGCCTGCGGATGTCCTCGATCGCCCGGTCGATTCGTCCGTCGTCGTCCTTTTCGGCGGGCGTGTGCTTCCGCAGGGGTGCGGGCGGCGACGTCTTGACGCTCTTCTTCAGTACGATCGTGTCTTCCTTGAAACTCTCCCGGAGCGTCTTCGCGAGGATGTCCTTCGACGGGGCCGGCCCTCCCTTCTCGGCGAGGACGGCCGTTGCGCTGACGAGGTCGACGGTGTAGACGGGACCGAAGGTCCACTGCCGGGAAGGCAGGGAGGGTGAAAAGAAAAGGACCGACAGGGCGACGGCGTGGATCAGGCAGGAGAAGAGGATCGTCCGTTTCAGGCTGACTCCGCCCTCGAGATCCCGTCTGGCGTATTCGAGCGATATCATCTCGTACCCTGAGGCGGTTCCGTGATCATACCCAGTTTGTCGATGCCGGCCTTTCGGACCTCGGCCATGACCTGGACGACGAAACCGTAGGGGACCTCCTTGTCGGCACGCATGTACACCTCTTTATCGAGGCGGTTCTTGAAGATGCTCTCCAGCTTGGAGCTGAGATCGCCCATGGGGGTCTTGTATTCATTGAGATAGATTTCCTTCTTGCCGTTGATGGTCAGAACGATCTTCTCTTCCCCCACGTTGACGCTCCTGGCCTTCACCCGGGGGAGGTTCACGTCGATCCCCATCTGGAGCATGGGCGCCGTGACCATGAAGATGATCAGGAGCACCAGGACGACGTCCACGAGGGGGGTCACGTTGATATCGGAGACGGGCTTGTTCTCCGTGTGGTTGGGTCTTCTTCGGTACCGCATGATCCTCTACTTCCGGATGTAATGCCGCTCGATGATGTTGAGAAACTCGGAGGCGAAATTTTCCATCTCCTGGGTGATGACCCGGATGCGGCTCAGGTAGTAGTTATAAAAAATGACAGCGGGGATTGCTGCTGCCAGACCCGCTGCCGTGGCGATGAGGGCTTCCGATATCCCCGGAGCGACGACGGCCAGGGTGGCCGAGCCCCGGAAGCCGATACCCCGGAAGGCGTTCATGATCCCCCAGACAGTGCCGAAAAGCCCGATGAAAGGACAGGCGCTGCCCGTCGTGGCCAGAAAACCGAGGGCGCTTTCCATTTTGGAGGCTTCCTGGCTTGATGCCCGGTTGAGCGCACGCTCCACGTTGTCGATCCCGACGAGCTCGACAGAAGGAATGTCGCCCTCGGCGGGGTCGCCGGATCCGCCCGCAGCACGACCGGACTTGCTCAGTTTCCCCAGTTCGACATAACCGGCCCGGAAGACCTCGGCCAGCGTCGAAAACCGGAACTTTCTCGACTCGGGGAAAATATCCGAAAGCCGGCTGCTCTTCATGTAGAGGTCGAGGAACTGCTCGTTCTCCTTCTTCGTTTTGCGGATGACCCTGTACTTCATCAAGATGATGGCCCAGGACACGACGGAGAAGGCCAGGAGCAGGGCCAGGACGAACTGCACCATCCCGCCGGCTTCCAGGATCATCCCGAGAAGGCTCCCGCCGTAATTCCCGCCGAAATCCAGGGCGGTAACTGCAAGAAATCCCGACATTCTTACCTCCCTTCGGTCCGCGTTGGGGCAGTATGTATGTCAAATCACCGGCGTTGTCAATAAACTTTTGGATCGAAGAGGTCAAAAACCGAAGAAATTCCCGCTTTTGAAATATGACCTTGACTCGGCGGACCGATTGGTATAGAGATCCCGCAGACGTCCTTTTAATTTGATCCCGTGAGATTGAAAAAGGATCGGTTATGAGCCATGCGGGGTTTCAGAAAAGATTCTGTGTTGAGGCCTTCCCGATGACGGGAAGGTTTTTTTTTGACTGAACGGGATCCGGTCACCTTTCCCGGGCCGATGCCGCCGCGACCGCCGCGGCAGAGGGAGTTCACGATGAGCAAGAGACGAGTGGTCATGGATTCCGAAGGGATCGAACGGTCCCTCACGAGGATCTCCTACGAGATCCTCGAGAAGAACAAGGGAGTCGAGGATTTGGTGATCATCGGCATCCAGAAGGGCGGCGTCGTCCTGGCCGAGCGAATCCGCGACAAGATCTCGGCGATCGAAAACACGAAGGTGCCCATGGGCAAACTCGACATCACGCTCTACCAGGATGATCTCCTTACGTCGTCCAGGAAGCCCCGGATGGGAAAGACGGACATCCCCTTCTCCCTGGACGGCAAGAAGGTCGTCCTCGTCGACGACGTGCTCTTCACGGGAAGGACCATCCGGGCGGCCATGGACGCCTTGATCGACTTCGGCCGGCCCCGGCTCATCCAGCTCGCCGTGCTCATCGACCGGGGCCACCGGGAGCTGCCGATCCGGGCCGATTTCGTCGGCAAGAACCTCCCCTCGTCGCTCTGGGAGGAGGTGAACGTGAACGTGACCGCCGATCGGGGAAAAGACGAGGTGGTGATCCTCGAGAACACGTAACCCACCACCCACAACGCACAACGACTCTTCGGGGATGATTTCCATGAAACTATCCAGAAAAGACATCCTGGGCATCAAGGATCTCTCCGTGGAAGAGATCAATCTGGTCCTCGACACGGCGGAGTCCTTTATCGAGGTCTCGACGCGGGAAATCAAGAAGGTCCCCACCCTGCGCGGGGTGACGGTCATGAACCTCTTCTACGAGCCGAGCACCCGGACCCGCACGTCCTTCGAGATCGCCGCGAAGCGCCTCAGCGCCGACACGATCAACATCTCCACGGCGACGAGCAGCGTCGTCAAGGGAGAGACCTTCATCGACACGGCCAAGAACCTCGAGGCCATGAACCCCGATATCATCGTGCTCCGGCACAGCGCCGCCGGGGCGCCCCACATGCTTTCGAGGGTCGTCCGGCAGTCCGTCATCAACGCGGGCGACGGGGCCCATGAGCACCCGACCCAGGCCCTCCTCGACATGATGACGATCCGGGAGAAGAAGAAGCGGATCGCCGGCCTCCGGGTCGCCATCATCGGGGACATCGCCCACAGCCGCGTGGCCCGCTCCAACATCTACGGTCTCACGAAGATGGGGGCGCAGGTGGCCGTCGGGGGACCGAGCACCATGATGCCCCGGTTCGTCGAGAGGCTGGGCGTGGAGGTGCATCACAACGTCAACGACGCCATCCGGGGCGCCGACATCATCATGATGCTCAGGATCCAGACGGAAAGGCAGGATATGAGTGTTTTCCCGTCGCTCCGGGAGTATGCCAACCTCTTCGGCCTGAACCGCCGGCGGCTGGCCCTGGCCAAGGAGGACGTCATCATCATGCACCCGGGGCCGATGAACCGGGGGGTGGAGATTTCCCCCGATGTGGCCGACGGCCCCTTCTCGGTGATCCTCGACCAGGTGACCAACGGGGTGGCGGTGAGAATGGCCCTTCTGTATCTACTGTCCGGAGGCAACTGATGAATCTTCTGATCAAGGGCGGACGCGTCATAGACCCGTCTCAGGGTCTCGACGGGAAGATGGACATCCTCGTGGAGAACGGCAAGATCTCGCGGATCGGAAAGGACATCCCCGAAGGGAGCGCCAAGGGGTCCAGGAAGGCACCCGCGATCGAGATCCTCGACGCGAGCAACCTCCTCGTGTTCCCGGGGCTCGTGGACATGCACACACACCTCCGGGAGCCCGGTTACGAATACAAGGAAACGATCGAGACGGGGAGCGAGGCGGCCCTGGCCGGCGGTTTCACGTCGATTGCCTGCATGCCCAACACGAATCCCGTCAACGACAACCGATCCGTGACGGAGTTCATCATCCGCCAGGCGTCAAAGTGCGGCCTCGTCAACGTCTACCCCGTCGCGGCGGTGAGCAGGTGCTCCGAGGGAAAGGGGCTTACGGAATTCGGCGATCTCGTGGAGGCGGGAGCCGTGGCCTTCTCCGATGACGGCAGGCCCGTGATGACGGGGGGACTCATGCGCCGCGCCCTGGAATACGCTTCCTCCTTCGACGTCCCCATCATCTCGCATTGCGAGGACCCGACGCTGTCCGCCGGCGGGCTGATGAACGAGGGGTTGACCTCGACGGAGCTGGGCCTTCCGGGCATCCCCTCCATCTCCGAAGAGGTCATGGTCGCCCGGGACATCCTGATCGCCGGTTTCACGGGGGCTTCCGTCCACATCGCCCACGTCAGCACGGCGGGCTCCGTCGAGCTCATCCGCGAGGCGAAGAAACGGGGCGTGCGGGTCACGGCCGAGACGGCGCCTCACTATTTCAGCCTGTCGGAAGAGGCGCTTTCGGAGTTCGACACGCGCCTCAAGATGAACCCGCCCCTGCGGAGCGTCGAGGACGTCGCGGCCGTCAAGGAGGGCCTCCGGGACGGGACCCTCGACGCGATCGCCACGGATCACGCCCCCCAGTCCTCCATCGAAAAGGAAGTGGAGTTCGAGTACGCCGCCAACGGCATCATCGGGCTCGAGACGTCACTGGCGCTGAGCCTCCGCCTGGTCGCCGAGGGCGTGCTGACCCTTCCGCAGCTTGTCGAGAAGATGAGCGTCAACCCGGCCAGGATCCTCCGTCTCAAGAAAGGGACGCTCCGGCCGGGCGCCGACGCCGACATCACCCTGGTGGACCCCGAAAGACACTGGACCGTTGACGTGAAGAAGTTCCGCTCGAAGAGCCGGAATTCCCCCTTCGACGGCTGGCAGCTCAAGGGCAAAGCGACCCACACCATCGTCGGCGGGATTGTGAAGTTCAGAGAACCGTTGTGAGTTGTGCGTGGGGGTTGTGATTTCCCTCTCATGGATCCTCTCTCCACCCACCACTCCTCACTCTTCACTCTACATATTTCTTGCTCACCACTCACCGGGATCTGCCCCGCATGATGGTCGGACGGAACGTTCAAAAAACGAGGGCCATCGTCCTTCGTACCCTGGACTACGGCGAGTCCGATCGGATCATCACCTTTATCAGCGCCGATCTCGGAAAGCTCAAAGGGATCGCCAAGGGCGCACGGCGGAGCCGGAGAAGGTTCGTGAACGCCCTCGAGCTCTTCTGCCTCTCGGACATCCTTTTCTCGCGGGGCGCCCGGGGCGGGCTCTATTTCATCGAGGGTGCCGACGTCATCACCCACCATCCGGGCATCCGGGAAGACCTCGGGAAGACCCTTCTGGCCACCTATTTCTCCGAGCTCGTCGAGGGCTTCAGTGCCGAAGGGAAAAAAAACGAGGAGCTCTTCCGCCTCCTCGAGGACTTTCTGGCGTTGCTGGACCGCGAAGACCCGAGGACGGGCATCGAGAGATTCTTCGAGATGAAGCTTCTGAAACTGACCGGCTACGACCTTCACATCGGAAGCTGCCTCGCCTGCGGCAAACCGCTCGACGAGATCGCCGATCCCGCCTTCATCGCAGCCGAAGGCGGGATCCGCTGCCGGAGCTGTCTCCGGAACGCCGCAGCGGCCCTTCCCGTCTCCCCCGGGACGCTGAAGACCCTCATCGCCGGATCCCGGGCGGACCTGCCGATGGTCTCGCGACTCGTCCTGTCCGACCGGGCGGAGCGGGAGAGTCGGGCCGTCCTCGGCGCCATCATCGAACACCTCCTCGGCAGGGCCGTCAGATCCCTCAAAGTCCTTGATGATATGAGGAAAACGCTGCTTTGATTTCCCTTGACAGGGCACCCCCATAATGTTACTTGTCCCGCCTGTGTGACCGATCGATGGATCCGGTACGAACGTTTTTTACCCGGGAGGAAGACGTGACGTTTCAAGAACTGATCTTTGCCCTTGATAAATTCTGGGCCCGGCAGGGATGCATCATCCAGCAGCCCTACGACCTCGAGGTGGGTGCGGGCACATTCAACCCGGCCACCTTCCTGCGGGCCCTCGGCCCGGAGCCATGGAACGTGGCCTACGTGGAGCCCTCCAGACGACCCACCGACGGGCGTTACGGTGAAAACCCCAACCGGCTCCAGCACTACTACCAGTACCAGGTGATCATGAAACCTTCGCCCATGAACATCCAGGACCTCTATCTCGATTCCCTGAAGAGCTTCGGGATCGATCCCCTGGATCACGACATCCGTTTCGTGAAGGACGACTGGGAGTCCCCCACGGTCGGCGCCTGGGGTCTCGGATGGGAAGTGTGGCTCGACGGCATGGAGATCACCCAGTTCACCTACTTCCAGCAGGTCGGGGGCGTGGACCTGGATCCCATCTGCGCCGAGATCACCTACGGAATCGAGCGGATCGCCATGTATCTCCAGGGCATCGACAATGTATTCGATCTGGAGTGGGCCCACGGCATCAAGTACGGGGATGTCCACCACCAGGGCGAGGTGGAATGGTCCTACTACAACTTCCAGGAGGCCGACATCGACATGCTTCGCAAGCTCTTCGACATGTACGAAACCGAGGGCATCCGCATGTCCGAGAGAGGTCTCGTGCTCCCCCTCTACGATCATTGCCTCAAGTGCTCCCACACCTTCAATCTCCTCGACGCCCGCGGGGCCATCAGTGTGGCGGAGCGAACGAACTACATCGGGCGGGTGCGGAATCTGGCCCGGCTGGCGGCGGAGGGTTACCTGAAACAGCGGGAGAAGATGGGCTTCCCGCTGATGGGAAAGTTTAAACGATAGGAATGCTGGCGTATTGGAAGACTGGAATCATGGGTGGATGAACAAACATTCCCCGTCAATCCCGACCGACCCATATGCCGTTACTCCATTCTTCCAAATGCAACCGATACACGAGAAAACAGACGAAACGGTTGAAACCCTTTCATGGAGTCGATTGATGCCGAAGGAATTGCTTCTTGAGATTGGGACCGAGGAAATCCCGGCCGAGTTTCTGCCGAAGACCCTCAAGGACATGGAGGAGATCATGCGGAAGGAATTCGCCGAACTCCGGATCGGACACGGCGACGTCAAGACCATGGCCACGCCGAGGCGACTCGTTCTCTTCGTTCAGAAGGTCGCCGACCGGCAGGAAGACCAGGTCATCGAAAAACTCGGGCCCGCCAGGAAAGTGGCCTTTGACGAAAAGGGGAACCCGACGCCCGCGGCCCTGGGGTTCGCCAGGGGGCAGGGCCTCGACATCTCGGAGCTGGAGACCGTCAAAACCGAAAAGGGCGAGTATCTCCTGGCCCGCAAGAAGTCAAAGGGCAGCGAGACGATGGACCTCCTCCCGGCTCTCCTGCCCCGTTTCATCACCTCCCTGCCCTTCCCGAAGTCCATGCGATGGATGAACCTCGACATCCGATTCGCGAGGCCCATCCACTGGATCGTTGCCCTCTTCGGCGGTGAGGTCGTTCCCTTCAAGGTTGAAAACATCACAAGCGGCGACCGCACCTACGGCCACCGCTTCATGCACCCACGGTCTTTCAAGGTGAAGAACGCCCGGGACTACCTGGCCAAGACCCGCAAGGCTTACGTCATCGCGGACCCCGAAGAAAGAAAGAGGATCATCCTCGAACAGGCCGAGCAGGCTGCGGCCGGGGTGGGAGGGAAGGTGCTGCGCAACGACGATCTCCTCGAGGAGGTGACCTTCCTCGTCGAATACCCGTCGGCCGTCGTGGGCAATTTCGACAAGGAATACCTCAGGCTCCCGAAGGACGTGCTCACGGCCACCATGATGGACCACCAGCGCTATTTCCCCGTCGTCGACGGGGACGGAAATCTTCTGCCCCACTTCATCACGATCAACAACACCCTGGCCCGCGATCCTTCCCTGGTGGCCCGCGGAAACGAAAAAGTCATCCGGGCGCGGCTCGCCGACGCCAAATTCTTCTTCGAGGCCGACCAGAAGGTGCCGCTCGAACAGCACTTCGAAAAACTCCGGAAGGTCGTCTTCCACTCCATGCTGGGAACCTCCTACGAAAAGGTCATGCGGTTCAGGGAGCTGGCGGCTTACATCACCAAGCGGATCAACCCCGGCCTGGCGGACACGGTGGACCGGGCGGCCTATCTCGCCAAGGCGGACATCGAGACTCAGATGATCTACGAATTCCCGGAGCTCCAGGGCATCATGGGACGGGAATACGCGTTGATCCAGGGGGAAAACCCCGTGGTGGCAAAGGCCATTTACGAGCACTACCTGCCCACCCAGGCGGGCGGGGAACTGCCGGAAACGGACGTCGGTGCGATCGTGAGCATCGCCGACAAACTCGACACCATCGTGGGGTTCTTCGGCGTGAACCAGATCCCCACGGGGACGGCCGACCCCTATGGGCTCAGGCGCCAGGCCCTCGGCATCCTCAACATCATCCTGCACAAGAATTACCGGCTGGACCTCTCGGATCTCATCGGTAAGAGCATGGCCATCCTGGGAGACAAGCTCAGGAGGCCTCCGGAGGAGACCCGAAGGGACGTCCTGGACTTTTTCCGCGGGCGGTTGGAGAACCAGCTCATCTCGCAGGGTCATCCCTATGACGTGGTGGACGCGGTCCTGGCGACGGGCGTCTCCGATGTCGGCAAGGTCCTGAAAAAGATCGAAGCCGTCGAGGATCTGAAGGGCCATCCCGATTTCGAACCCCTTGCCGTTGCCTTCAAGCGGGTGGTGAACATCCTGAAGGGCTTCGGTGACGGCTCCGTCGACCCCTCGCTCTTCGAGACCGACGTCGAGCGCGAGCTCTACGACGCCTGGGAGGAGCTGGAGGCAAAGGTGGAGGACTTCCTCGAGAGGGGGGAATACCGAGAGGCCATGGCGCACTTGGTGAAATTCCGCAAGCCCGTGGACCGTTTCTTCGAGGGCGTGCTCGTCATGGCGAAGGACGAGAAGGTCCGGTTCAACCGGCTGTCTCTCCTCGAGAGGATTGCGAGGCTCTTCTACCGCGTCGCCGATTTCTCGAAGATCGTGACGGAGAAATAGGGAACCGGGTCCCGGGTGCAGGGTCTCGGGTCCAGGGAAAAGACAGGAAGCGAAAAAGGACCGGGAGAACTCTCCCGGTCCTTTTCTTTTGCGGCGTGATCAGAGCGGTCGTTGCAAAATCTCATTTGAAGGGGTCGTCAGCGGTTTCGGCGGCCCCTGGGGCCCGCTCGCAAGGGTTTCTCCCTCATATCTCGCATCCCTCGCTTCGACCTCTTTCCCTTCGCCCGCCGGGGATACGGTCGCGGCACGGCCGTTTTCGCGTTTTCTCCCCGAGTACTCGGCGATGGACACGATGATCGTGATCAGGAAGGCCTGGAAGACGAGGAGGATCCCGTCGACGGGCCGGGCGTTTCGAAGGGCGATGGCGCTGATCCCCAGGGTGGCGCAGAGAAAGTAGATGAACAGGACGGCTTTCCTGCGGTCCCCGAGCAACTCATACAGGCGGTGGTGGATGTGGTCCTTCCCCACGTAATCCACCCACTGCCGGAAGCTCCTCACCTTCCCCGTCAGGATCCGCTCCACGGTGATGTACGTCATGTCGAAGATCAGGATCCAGAAGATGAGGACCGGCGCAGAAAAGGAGACGATCTCGCTCGTGGAAGACCATTCCCCCTTCACGGCAAGGGCCGCCAGGACAAACCCGAGGAAGGTGCTCCCCGTATCGCCGAGGAAGATGGAGGCCTGGCGCTTCCGGGTGAAATTGTAGGGCAGGAATCCCAGACAGCTTCCGAGGAGGGCGAGGGCGATCCATCCCATCACGGGCTGATGGGTCTGGTAAGCCACGATTCCCATGAAAAAGGAAATGATGGCTGCAATCCCGGTGGCCAGTCCGTCCATCCCGTCGATGAAATTCATGGCATTCGTGATCCCGACGATCCACAGGATGGTGAAAACGACATTCATGATCTTCCCCCAGGTTTCTCGAATGGGGAATAGATCGAGGACGATGCCCTGGTGGATCATCAGGAGGACGACGACGACCTGGACGACCAGCTTGAACCGCGCCGGGATCTCCCTCCAGTCATCCACGACGCTCACCGCGGCGACGGCGAGTCCCCCGGCCAGCAGAACCATCATGTCCCTGTCCAGGATCATGTTCGCGAAGAGAGCGGCATTGAAGGCGATGATGATGGGTATGCCGCCGAGGAGGGGTGTTTTTTTCTCGTGGATCTTTCTCCCCCCCGGCAGGTCGACCATGTTCAGGCGAAGCGCGATCCGTTTGATCACCGGGGTCAGGGCACCGGAGAACGAAAAGGAGAAAAGAAAGATATACAGCCACCGGAGCCCCAGGTCGAAGAAGTAGGTCCGCGCGAAGGGCAGGAGGAGGGCGACGGCGGTCACCGACGAGACGGTCCAGAAGACCCTGGCCGGGAGAACCTCCCTGTATTCCACGGGTGTCATCTTCAGCACCCCTTCCGTGCAAGGATGGACTGCAGGTGATCGGCGATGATTTTCCTCTCTCCGTTCATCATGGACGGGTAGAGCGGGATGGAAACGCTTCTTTTCCAGATGTCTTCCGCTACGGGATAGCCGCGCAGGTCCAGGTACCGGTGGAGGGGTTTGAAGACGGGGCGGCGGCAGTCGATGCGTCGCTTGCGCATCTCAAGGATGAAGGGTTCGACATCGCCGTCGAGCAGAATCACATAGCGGTAGTAGACGTGCTCCCGACCCGTCGGCACGAAGGGCGGCAGGACGTTCCCGCCTTCGAGGCAGCGGTCCAGGCCCTGGGCGATCTCCCTTCTTCGCCAGATGAAGAGTTGAAGTTTTTTCAGTTGGCTGACGCCGAGGGCGGCCTGGATATCCGTCATCTTGTAGTTGAATCGAAGCCGGTGGTCCTCCCGCCCGTCGTAGTCCCGAAGGTCGCGAACCCTCGCCAGGAGATCCTCGTCATGGGAAAGAACCATGCCCCCCTCCCCCGTGGCGAGCATCTTCGTTGCATAGAAGGAAAAGATCGACAGTCTCCCGAGGGACCCGACCCTGGACCCGTTGTACCTGGCGCCGATGGCCTGCGCGCAGTCCTCGATCACAGGGATCCCCAGGGCGAGAATCTCCTCCATGTCCGCCGGCAGTCCGAACATGTGGGGCACGATGACGGCCTTCGTTCTCTTCGTCACCCTCTTCTTCAGGTCCCCCACGTCGAGGTTGAACGTCCGGGGGTCGATGTCCGCGAGGACCGGTGCGGCGCCGACATAGGTCACCGCCTGCAGAAGCGCATCGCACACGAAGGTGGGGAAGATCACCTCGTCGCCGGGCCCGATGTCCAGGGCAAGGAGTGCAAGGTGCAGCGCCGCCGTTCCGGAACTGACGGCCACACCCTGTTTCGTCCCGATGATTGCGGCCAGATCCCGTTCGAACCGGGCGACCTGTTTCCCCTGGACCAGTTGGCCCGACTCCAACACGCTGAGGACGGCTTTTCGATCGCTTTCATCCAATGTCGGCCGGGAATGGGGGATCATGGGGTGAACCTACATGTTGATGAAGACGCGCAGGGGGATGTACCCCTCTGCGTACTGGACACGCCCCTGGATGCCGCGGAAGATCGCCGTGGAGCGCACGATGTCGACCACCGAAAGGCCTTCGATGTTCGTCTTCATCACCTGCGAGTTGTGCGTCAGCAGGATGGCGATCTTCTCCTCGATCGTTTTCTGGATGTCGACGAACAGCAGGGGCGAGAAATTGACCGTCGTGGGTCCCTCGTAGAAAAGGACGTTCCGCACGTAACGCGTGGCGGAGATAGTGGCCTTTGCGAGCGACCGGTGATCCTGGTGGGTGTCGTTACCATAGTTGACGAAGATGAAGTCCGGCCTGATCCTCTTGATGAGGCTTTCGATGTCGTAGACCATCTTGTTCATGTTCGGCGACAGTTCCGTGTCGCGGTAACCTCCCCAGATCAGGTCCCTGGCGCCCATCCGCTCCGCGGCTCGGGCCTGTTCTTCCTTGCGCACGCCCCCCTCCCCGCCGCGCTCGCCGTTGGTCATGACCAGGAGATAGAGACCGTGGCCGTCCCGGGT